>ENA-UOTZ01000005-UOTZ01000005.1-compost-metagenome-genome-assembly--contig:-NODE-5-length-117087-cov-9.756730_pt1 | contig 117087 bp, 69 predicted proteins | sample MGYA00238144_ERZ746983 | MGnify/ENA primary metagenome ERZ746983 (study PRJEB28759, sample SAMN06268863) | compost metagenome | isolation source: single cell | place: USA: California, Emeryville, Joint...
TTTACGAATATAAATAAATGGAAGGCAAACACTCGTTTCAAAGTTGAATAATAAAATATAACTGAATCTCAAAGGTCCCTAAGCAAGAAAAAGAACTACAGTTCCAACTCATTCTTTTAGCTGCATAGCTTGCGAGGATCTCAATTTCTCTGTTGATTGTTAGAAGACTAAGCGAACCAAAAAAAAGATTCTACTTGACAAATCGATCTTTTTAAGTTTATGTCAAGAAGGAAACCTAGTTATCAGCAATGAAAGAGAAACTCATAATTAACAGTTTATTGGCTGATAGGATGACGTAATGTTGACTATTTTTTAAGAATTACCTCATAAACTGATAAATTATTTGCGCCTCTTTTCAATTACTCAACATACAATACATAGACACTCCTGAAAACTTAACAAATATCCTCTGTCTTCGAAAGCATGAATTATTATTTAACTTTTGTACTTAAGAACTCTTAAGTTTCCACGAAAATGTCCAAATATTGCGACTTGATTGAATGGAAACAGCTTGAATTGATCCAAAAACACATGAAAAATTGCAGAGGTCGAATGGGGCAATCCATGTCAATTTAACGACTATTAAATCATAGCCATTCAAATTAATTCAATAACCAACGATTGTTGAACCTACAGAAATGAGTTGATTTAATTTCTCAATTAATGATTTTTGAAAACTATAACTGTCCTCTTACTTTGAAAAGGAACGACTAACGAAAACGGAAATTACTCAAGATAATTAAAGAAAACCCAGAAAGAAAAAATTCAAAAAGTGTTTTATTACTTCAAATGTTGCCTCACAGTATTACAGCAAAATGCCGAAGAGCGTTATTTCATTAGCTAAAGTTTCTTCCTTCGAAGCCCTCGAAGTGGTCGAAGTCAAGTTGACGGTTCCCACCCACCAAAATATCGATCCCTCATACTCTTTCTGATGTCGACACTACTTTGGAGCATCCTACGTTTATGACCTGCCACAAACTCTTCAAACACAACTCCAAAGTGCTCCATTGAATCTCCAACATATGCTGAATTCAATGCTTTATACGGAGTATATTCAATCCCAAACATAATTCTTCTTTTTATAGGATTATCATAAATTTTATAGGACTAAATTTCAGCGTAATTACTCTCATATTGCTGGTGTTTCTTGGAAATTGTTTGCTTACTTATATTGTTCTGTCACCCTTCTTCAACTCCATGACGGAAAAAACATGGCTTCCTTGTTTTATTGGGGCTTTGTGCTGCTTCTTCTCTTTACTTTCAGCCGTTGGATATGCAATCTTTGACAAGACCCAAAAATCAAAAAATTACGCGATTGGAGAAGAAAACTTTGAAGAATATATACCAAGATGGAAGGATATTAAAACCATATCTATCATTTATTGGGTTGTCAATCTTTACCATATGGTATTTTATCTTTCTTTCCATGGAGTGGCTACTAATTTGAGCAACCAAATTCATGAATTCGCGACGTCAGCCATGAATAGTTTTAATGTGTTTGGTATGTTCACTCTTGGAGAAATTCAAGACAGCACGATCAATACGAATGGCGGTTATTATTACAGTCAACTCTTTCTAGCTGGTGTTTCTTTAGTTTCAATATTCATTAGCGTCATAATTTTAGTTTTAGACAAAAAAAGAGCAGGAATTCTAGAGGCTCCTCTACCTGAAGATGAAATAGAACCAATTGAAGATAGCCAGTGGTTACTGAATCAAGAAGAAAATCATAAGATTTAGGACAAAGATAAATCTCATTCTTGAGTCTATTTGCGTATGAACATCATTGCATAAAGTTAATGCTAGACTGATTCATGATTGAAAGTAGTGGCAATCTTTATAGATGACAAGTTACAAAAAGCCCTTTGATCATGTAAGTTTGTTTTCTGATTTGTTGTTTTTGAAACACAAAGTAAGATCAAGTAGTTCTATCGGATGTAGCCGAATCGTACATTTCAATAATCAACTGACCTTCATCTCTCATCTATGATCGATATTGAGTTATTTTAATGATCAAGGAATCAATCGTTTGAAATAAGAGCATGATTTCCTTAACACCTCGTTGAAAAAATTGTTATTATTGACATGAAATTGTTTCTTTTGAAGTTCCTGATATTGTATTTTGATTGAAATTGAGTTCTCTTCCTAAAATTAATTTATGAAAGAGATGGTAATAGCAATCTCTAGAAGCGAGATTTTCCCGCTAAAATCAAATTTAAATTTTTTCGTCTGAACTTAATTAGTTTTTCAAGCAAAGATTATACCAATACTCAGAGTTTCTTCAAAATAAGTTCGAATACATTGCAGCTATCTCAGTCATTTACACAATGCTTCTTCCCTCTTCATGAATCTATGATTATTACCTATCCCACTCTAAAAAAGCCATTTGATCCAAACTACATCGAATTTGGTTAAAGAATGAGAAAGCAACCTTTTTACAATTTACCTTTTGCCAGAATTTATAGCTTAACCGCCTGTTGTCTGCTATGAAAAACATTTTTGGAGATTTAACCAGATATATCAAACTTACCACTACTGTTGAATTTTTTGCATACGTGAAATAATTTCAAATTTTTTTTTTCCGAATTATTATTAATCAAATGACTAATGATAGTTCTAATGATCAACAAGCTAATCACAAGTAGTGACATCCAACAAATTCTTCGCTTTTTGGTCATCCTCACTAAAAATAACTCTCTCAAACTACTCGATCTAAGCATATACCTAACTCATTTCAGTAGAGTATAATAATTCATGTAATATTGATAGATTTATTTAGTATTTGTTTAGTATTTGGAAATATATTTTACAATGAACTCAGAAAACAATTCACGTCAAGCGATCGACTTGAGACTAGGTAATATAATCCAGACCCAATTAGCAGCTTGCAACGAAAACCATGTAAACAGCAAGCAAATAGATATCGTTTGATGAGTAGAACATCAAATCAATAATAATATTGATTAGAAATATTGCTGGAGAATGAGAGTTGAATAATAATCGTTCATCGGAGATTTAATATTTCGAAGTTCATAATATGTGATTGAATTGTCAATGTTTAAAATCAAACATGTATTCATGTAACTTTTTGCTAAAACATAAAAAAAAAAATCACTTTGAAAGAAAGAATGGGGATAGAATTTGTCACCGGATTCTGAAATGTCTACTTATTTATAACTTATTTTTTCGGAGCTACGAGTGGCTTCTTGGTCGAATCGTCTTTTGGTTCAATTAAACTTTTTCCTTGTTCAACTTCTTGAATTATTGTTTCTGTTGGCGTTAGAAGTTTCCCATATCTCAGATTTGAAAGAAATTCGCTTTTTATGGGTAAGACTATTCCATGGAGATGGAGATGTTCAACTGTGTTGATTGGGGGCTTATGATATCCAAATCTATATTCGCTTCTTGGTGAAAGTTTCGCTACCACTCCCTCAGCAACTTTTTGCATATGTCTCAGAAGGTCGATATTGTCTTTGGTAAGTGTGGAACAGTTTTTTAGATGTACAATGGGACACACCAGAATATGGATGTCGGAAACCGACTTCTTTTTATTGTAGAAAGCGAAGGTGAGGTCATCCTGGAACAGGATCTTATCTTTCTTCGCTTTATAAATGTTACAAAAAACGCACCCTGACTTCGCGGCAGTCTTTGCGGATGATTCCATACTCAGCTTGACTTTTTTTAAAATGAGCAACTTATTTATTTATGAAGCAATATTCTTCATTTAATTATTTGTTTTTTCCCTCTCTCTACTCTCCTACTTTGTTTCTCGAGTGTGCAGCTCGATTATATGAAATGAAGCCTGTATTAGAATGATGAAGCTTGATTTTTCAAAATACACAAGAAATTGTTTCTCAATAAACGCAAACAGGTCAAATCATGAATGTATTGAATGATTTTAATAGGTGTTTGCACACACCTGCTCACAGTTACTGTCCTTGTCCTTGGTTCATAGCTTGGTTGAGTTTATCTTTGTCAACAGTCATAACTTGGAAGAGAATGAAGCCACCAATGACGATATACCAGAACTATAAAGAAATATTAAGTTCACGACATATGCGAGATTTTATACGTATTTCTTGAAAAAACTTTGCTCTTCAGGTGGCTGCTCTTCAGGTTTCTTAGTACCAGTAACAGGATCAGTCACAATGGAGCTGGTTGTAAAGTCTTCAAAAACTGGAGGGGTACTGAATAAAGATTCAAAAATTTGCATTTCATTTGAAAAGTAAGAATTACTCTAGTGAGTCAAGCAGTGGGATCTCATTGATGATTGTGACTTCAGGATTTTCCGAGGAACTAAGATATTTGTTGACTCCATAGTTGAATGCGCTGACATCTTCGTTCATTGTTAAGACAACGTCAATAAAATCTTCATAAGTTTTTCCCGCAATATGTTGATAGCTGTGTAAATTGTTAGACTGCTCATAATGATGAAGAAATTTATTGTACTCAATGGATGCGTAAAACACGGCTGCTGATTTTGGGTCCTGGTCTTTGAAGGTGAGTCTGAAGAAACAATTTGGGCAAGGAGTCTGATTGATATCCGAGAATTAGCGATTGGAAAATTTGTATGAGATAAATACATTTCCATCAGAATATTCAAACAAATTGTTTGTTCGAGTCTTCAAGTTAAAGACCTTCTTTTGGGCACGTCCTAATCCATCGATTTCAAGCTCGATATTGCTCGGGCTTTTCCAAGCAACCTTTGCAGCTATAATTTCTAAGTCAAACACACGTCATCATCAAGAAGAATACATTCAGGTGCGATTAAGTCGACAGTTATGGTATATCTTGTCTTGTATGCATGTGTGGCAACGAAATAAAATGCCAACAGGATCAATGCTCCTTTCATTATGGTCGCTCTGGACATTCTCCCACTAAAGGTAATTTTGCTGTTGTAGAGAATAATAGATAAATCTTTAATGTAATTCTAAAAATCAAAATGGCATACATAACCCACAACTCTGATTTATCAATCAATTAAATCAGGTTTCGCATACTGGGCAGTAGCTGCGTTTGATTCCTATTTTTCTCCATGCAATTGTGTATGACCTTGATTAGATCATTGCTCAAACTCCTTTTTATAGGCCACTCTCGTTTTGAGGCAGCCAGTTCCATAGCACTAGTGTCCGAATTACACATGAACTCATACTTCTTAGTCATCTGTTTTTGTGATAATCACAATCTGAGAATAGAACAGCATAAGCTTTTTCGTTGAAGGAAGATTTTGCTCTGGTTATAAAACAGTTTATAACATCTGGTTTAGAAGCTGAGTATCCATTGAAGAAAATTGATTCTACTTGTTCAAACCAGAGCACTCTTCTTTAGAAAGAAAATAAACAACAAAGTAAAAAGGAATTCAAAGAATCTCCAGTAATTATAATTGATTGATAATGATCTTGCATTTTCACAATATTTATTACACCTAAAGATATTAGCAAGAAAATACCCTTCCCTTAATATTTCTCAGAAGAGCTGTGTATTCTGATCGTATTATTTGCTAGCGTATGTATTGACAAAAATCAACCAGTACATCATCATCCTCTGGACGAGTGTTTCTCCTATGTTTTATATCTGAACTAAATAAATAATTTTAGCAACAGCCAGTGGAGGTGTGATTGTGAATCTATTGGAATGCTAGGCGAAAACCAAGAATCACTGCAACAATTTACCAAAGATATTTCTAAAGAAGAGGGATGCTCGATCTTGTTTAAGAATCTCGCTTCTCTTGGAATGCTTGAAAGAGATACATTTTTAAATTTTGTCTCTGAAACAATCGGTAAAGAAGATACCGACGAAAAAAGCAATGCACTTTCAGAACCTGTCATTTCCAGTGAAGATGAGCTCTTGAAATTTTTTAATACATCACCTGAATGCCAAGTTGATACCATTGCAGCTTTAAATAATCAGATTCTAAAATTTTCAGTGCTCAGAAAGGCAACGGCAGAGTTTGGAGATGACAAGTGGGAAAATCGATCACCAGGAGGTGCTGATACTTCCAGAGAATTCGACTCTGATCGGTTGAAACAGCAACCCCATGCAACCTTAGATGAAAAGAGTCTACTATCCGACCTAACTCAATTGAAAGGAATAGTAATGAAATGCCGAAATTGCTGTAGTAAAGGGAAAACCCTCCAATTGAATACAGGAAACGAATGTTTCGAAAATAGTGAGCCTGAGGAGTTTGAAACGAGTCAGGAAGTTTGGGAGTTAAAGGAAAGATTGAGAACATCCCTAAATGACGGTCTGGAATTAAAGCAAATTTTGGAGCAAACTAAACTAAAATTTAAAGCGCAAGCTGAACTGAATGATGAGTTGGAGAAAAGGCTCGAGCAATCCACTCACGAGAACCGAGAACTTCAGCTCAAACTCGCAGAGCTACAGAATCAAAAAATGAGTAGTCAGCAAGAACTCTACAACAGGATCGATGAACTTACTCGAGAGAATGAGAGAATCCAGAAAAATTTTAAGATTCAAAGTGATAATAGTGAAAGTGAAATTGCTAATCTCCAAAGAATCATTGAAGAGATGTCTCAAGAACGTGATGAACTGCATCAACAATTGAAAAATTACGAAGACGAAGAAGAGCTCGTTAGCCAAGAGGTTGAGAATCACAGACAGACGTTGGAAGAGACCCAGCAGTACATAGCCAATTTTAGAAGATCTTATGAAGAGCAACTTAATCATTTACAAGAAGAGAAACTTGCGATGGCTCAGGAACTCGAAACTGCTAACAATGAAGTTGAGAGGATGAAAACGAGCATAGAAGAATTAGAGAACTTAATCGCACAACTCAGAGCGAAAATCCAGCGACTAGAGAATGAAAAGCATGAGCTGGTTAAACAATTATCAACAGTAAACAGTGAAGATTTTAGAAAGAAACTCAACAGCAGCACTGAACAAAATAGTGTGAAGCTCGAAAGTTTCGTTGTCGCATTCAATAGCACCTTCCAGGATTTTTTAAGTCAAGACTTTAAAGAGTTGCTGGAGATCGGAGAAGAAGTGAGTGACGATCAACTGATGGACGCGCCTTTAGATAAAAAATTAGATTGGATCAAAACCATTATCATCAGGCAAATTGAGTCGAGAGAACGCTATGAAACGATGTTGGCAGAAAAAGACGAGATAATTAGAAAGTTAAACATGAACGCAATGGAAAATGCAAAAAATTCCAAACGGTCGCAGCAACAGAATGATCAAAGCAAGAGTCAACTGCTTTATGAGTTGAACGAAACATCAACTGCCCTAGATCAGAAGCAAGAACAAATTAAAGAGATGGAAGGGTACATTAAACAACTGGAGCATGAAAGAAACTCATTATACCGGAAAATTGAGGACCAACAACGACAAGCAGCAAGGAGTAATAACTCACCATCACAGACAACACAAGTGTTCGACATGTTGGATGGTACGTTAGAGATTGCTTTTACAGCTGAAGAGACTCGTTCGATGACTCTTGATCAGAAGTTTATTGAAGTACAAAATATTGTTAAAAATTACCAGGAGCTCAAAGTTGAATGTCGCGAATTAACCGAAGAGAGGGATTATTTACAGGTCACTCTAGATAGTGTCACAAATAAGCTCAAGGCTCAGCAATCTGAAATAGAGTTTTTGAATCGACAGATCGACGTTATGAGGAAAGAGGTGGCAGCTTTCATTAAAATGGATGATTTTAAAAACACCGAAAAAATGAAAGCTGACAATAAAAAATTCAAACAAGAGATCGAGGCACTCAAAACAGAGAAAGACAAACTAGAGAAAGAAGCTAGCCAGGAAAAGGCAAGCTTAGAAACCTTAAGAGAGGATCTTAAAAAGCTGAAAAGCAATTTAGAAGAGGCAGAGGACGCAAAAGGAAAAGCCCAAAAAGATATCAAAGTTCTTAATGAAAATTTGAAGGAAAAGGCGCTAGAAATTGAAGCTCTGCAAAGACAAAATAAAGACTTTAAACATCAACTTGAAGAGATAACACGGCTTTTAGAGCATGAAAGAGATTGTGTACGCAAAAAGGATCAAGATGTTAACGAGATTAGTCATCAATTCGCAGATTTGAGTTCGAAATTCGAAAAGCTGAATATCATGCTGGAGCATGAACAGAATGAGTCCCAAAAGAAAGAACGGAATCTCAATGACCTGATCCAGCAGGTCTCTCAATTGATTCAAAAAAATGAGAAAATTAATGAGCAGTTATTACAAGAAAAGGAAAAAGCTCGTAAAAATGAAGATATATTCGTCGAGCATCAGAAAAAAAACGCTCAGCTCTCGGGGAAGGTGGAGACTCTTTCCGAGCAATTAGAAGAGGAAAAGACTAAAAGGAAAGATCAAGACAGACTCATTGCAGATTTGAGGAGAGAGCTTGAGTATTCTACCCAGGACCCTGCTAGAGTTCGCTCTCAATCTTACTTACAGAGAAATGAAATCTATCGTACTGAGCAAAATAGAACAGAAAATCTTTCATCGGACATCCTGACAGTGCTAAAATTGCTAGGGAAAGATTCAAATGATGCCAATGGCCGTGAAGAGGCTATCAACGCCTTGAAAAAAGAATTTAGCAACTTAGTCGAACAGAACAAGAAGCTCAATGAAAAAGTAGAAGGATTTAAAAATGACATGACAAGAAATTCAACTCTTGAAAACCTCAATCGAAAGCTTAGAGATCAAGGGCTTGCAATTCCTGAAAAATTCTTCGAATATAGCAACCCGATAGATCAAATAGAGTTCTTGTCAAAAGAGTATGATAAATTAGAACAAGACCGCAGAAAGTTGGGGGCCAGTCTGGAAGCCCAGAAAGACGACTCAGCGGCAAAAGAATACGTCATCACTAGCCTAAAGAACCAAAACGCTATTCTGCAACATTCACAAGAAGCTCTTAGCAAATTGAGAGAGGAAGTTTTTGCTAAAGATGCTGATAAAAAGGATGCTGTAAGAAGGATAGAGGCCATGAAATCGTACTTCACTAAGAATCCGAGAATTGATCGTGTATTGAATCACGAAGTTACCACTGCGGAACAGGAACTGCTGAAACAGAAGGATGGACAAATTTTTGAACTGCATAAAAAGATTCAAAAATTGCTCGGAGAATTGAGTCTCAAAGGTTATGACGTTCGTCAAAAGGACATTCTTCTGTCTGACGCTAAGACTTCAGAAAACTCTACTGGTCAATTGAACCAAATGATGGAGCTGATGGTTAACCTCGTGAATGCAAAGCATGAACAGAGTTCAATTGCAGATAATCATCAACTCGAAGAAGAAAATCAAAAGCTAAAGGAAAAGCTTTTGAAAACAGCAAGCAAAGTCCGCTCACTTGGGGAGAAATTGACAGATGCGATCAATGAAAACAAAACGCTCAAACAAAAACTCGAAAGATGGATAAAACTCTGCTTAGAGTGCTTGGAAACCGAAATAAAAGTCCTCAGAACAGGTGAAAGAAGCATCGATCAAGGAAAATTGACAGAGTTCCTGTCAAAAATCTCAAAAAGTCTGTCAAATGCAGATAAGACTCTTGCCAGCTTCGGCACTAAAGAGGAATCAATTCGGAAGGATCTATCCTCGCTTGCTCAAGAAGCAGGAAAATTAGGAATGAACAAAGATATATTTGACAGTTCAACTCCTGCAAGTAACTTTCAACGAAGTGAAGAAGATTACTTTGAAGAGGATTCAGGACGTGGGGCGTGTGGCAACAAGAAAAAGGTAAAGAGCAAGAGTACTCTCAGGCCTGACAACAGCGATAATGATAGTTCGGATGGAAATGAAGATGATGAGTTCAAATCCCCAAAGAGAGGTGATGCCTTTTCTTCAAGTTTCTTTACTGCATCTCATCAAGAGACAGCTAAATCCTCTAATTTTGGAGAGTCTTATCATCTACAATCGAATCCTGCTCTCAAGACTGGATCAAACTTCAATAATCAAATGAAACAGCAGCCAATCCCACCACAATTATCATTATCGCAACAGTTTAGCAAATCACCAGCCATGGACCCCATTTTCCAAGGCACTTCGCCTCGACGAATGTTTGGAAGTGATCAACTTTCCTTCCAGGGAATGAATAGTCAGCAACCTGTTTCACCAACTTTTCAGAAAAGGAATCCTTTCTCTAGTCAAATAGCTGAACCATCGTTTGAAGGAGGCCAAGGACAATATAACCAACATCAACCCTATGGACCCGATCAGCAAAATCAATTCAAATATAAAAATTCTCAACAAGATGCTAATAATGATCCATTTTGGGTTTCAAGGGTGAACAGTATTTCGCTGACTGATCGAAGCATCATTCCGAAAGAGTTGGAGGTTGACACTAATTATGCGACATCGAGAAATCGATACCAAGATTACCGAGTTGGCGAGCCTGAGCGCGGAAAGGGAGATGGTAGATACTATCATCATACGGAGCCAGATCAATATAATCTTAGAGAAAGATATAATTCACCTCTCTCTTCTCACGGCAACATAAGAGATTTTATCAGACAGCCAGATTCAGCAAGGGATTACCTCAACGATGACCCAAAAAGAAGCGATGATAATTATTACAGAAAAAAAGAGTCGATCACGATAGTCGACACTTCTAAATTAAGTCCCAGAGAACAGGATGACCGACCTATGAAGCGCCCAGTCCATCGCTACAAAGATTATGAAGGTTAAAAGTTACCTACCTATTTTTTGTTAAATTTGTTATTGGCCTATTGTAGATGATGGAAACCCGAATTACCGAGACCGAAATCGAGTTGCTAAATATTCCAAAAGAGAGGAAGAAGAATCAGGACAGCGCGATGCCCAGGATCCGAGATATCGACATAACCGACCTGAATATGGTTATAACGCGAAAATGGCGTCTTCAAAGGGCCTCCCGAAACAAGAAGATCGAAGGGACATTTCAAATAAATCCGGAATGATTGGTATATATTTTTCGATATCGTTTTCTCAATAATATCGGTATCAGGTGAAAATGAGAAGAGCCGAACTAAACCTCATTATAAATTAAGAAAAGAAGTGGACAGTGATTCTGATGTAGCTTTTGAAAAAGGTAATAAGGAGAAGGTTCCGAAACTTAAATTAGAGATCTTGACTAAAACTCAAAATGAGAATTATGAAAAATATAATTTCATGAATGTGTCCAAACAAAAGTCATCAAAACATTCGACAAGTAATAAAAAAGCAACCAACAAGAAGAAAAAGAAGAACCAAGAGTCAGCAGATGGTAAGCTTTTGATTTTTGTTTGTAGAAAATGAATCCTTATTATAAATCGAAAGATGATTGTGAAAATCCAGATGAAATCGACCATGAAGAGGCAGAAGCTATGAAATCAGGAGACACACTTATGGAAAAAGCCGGCCATATCCTCCATACGATTAAGAATCTCAAAAATTATGTTAAAACGGTGAAAACTGTGAATGAATCGCTTATCGATCAAGTCGAAAATGCCCGAGAAAAGGAAGCAAGATCTGACGAAGAATATCAATAAAAAAAGAAGCATCCCATATAAATGTGGCTTCTAAATCTAGATAGATGTCCTTGAACTCAAATACTCAAACAATATCTTTTTTTTTTTAATGTTTTAAATTATATTGTTATCTTTTTAATCTCTTCAAACGGCAGCTATTCGCTTTTAGGAAAATATCAAAATTTATTATAGTAGAAGATTGAATATTATTCTTATTATTTCCAATCATGACATCAGAATGAGCAAGAAATATAGCTATTTTGCTCTATTTAATGAAGAGCTCTTTTTCGCTTTTCAATGATAGCTTTCAGTAGCAGAACTACTGCATATAAAAGATGGTTTCTTCTTACCTAAGTTCATATTTGCTTTTCTATCGAGAAGATTGACATATAGTACAATATTTTTTGTGCATTTTACATTAAGAAGATATGATAGGCTAACATATATCAGTTATGTGATCCCCAATTTTTGGTTTTATTGGAGACTCAAACACTTTGTATACATTTCAAAAACAAAGCTCATTCATAATGTCGGCTTTTCCAATTCAAAAATCTCCCTGATAATTGCTCAACAAGTCTGGTTCGAACCCAATGGCAGCATAATGTTTCCTATCACCATTAATTGTGAGACACCACACATGATTAATGTGCCCAGAAGCCTCCATTATTCCCATTACGTCTGACATTTTACATTTATTTGGATTCGATCCCCAGGACCCTTCTCCAAAATATATTACTCCTTCAATTTTTTCGTTGCTACTTGATTCTCCAAGTTTCTTCGTTCTCTTGATTGTATGGGCGTGATTTTCAAAGATCCCGCTAAACTTCCATTTCTTAAAAATCGGCTCCCAATATGCAAGTCCGTCTTTCTCAAATTCACTCATTGCTAGTTTGCAAGCAGGCCTGATTGGTCTATGGTATTGGGCGAACTTGTGATAAGTTGGATGTTTCTTAGAGATACTATTGACATATTCGGGTTGATAGGCATCTAGTTTGTGTAAATAGCCACTATCAAGAGTAAAAATCAGGTTGTTTCCTAGAAGATGATGGAAAACCGACCTTCTTGAATGTATTTGCGGGATTGATCTTTGACCTTCGCTGTTGAAAGAGTAGTGCTGTGGGAAGTATGTGAAGTATAATGATGTCTGATTGTCAACAAGTAGACTTCTCCTGGGATAAGAATTCAGGCCAATATCATGGTTTCCTAGAGCAAGTACCATGGGAATTAAGTATCCCATTTTCTCAAAGAGAGTTTCAAATTTGTGTAAGAACATATCATAGCAATAGTAGCATCCCTTTAAATTATTATCATAAGCCAAATCTCCTCCCAGAAAAAGAGCATTAGGTTTGTGTTCTGAGATAATTTGATTCATTTGATCTGTTTTGAAACTCGGTCCAATGTCACCACCAAAGATGATCTTCATCTCGCCATCGTCAGGTCCAGGAGGTGACAAATAAGTTCTTTCAGCTTGAAGTCTTCCATCATAGTAAATTAGCAATTTATAATAGGTATTTGATTCTAAATCTTCTAATAAAACAGTATGAACCATACGATCTGCTTTGCTTTCAATGTAATCGACTTTATGCGCCGTATATTTCTTCTTCATCATTGGTGTCTCATGATTGCTGTTGTAATCTACCAGCTTGCCGTATTTTATAAAGAGCGAGTCCACCTCCACAGACGTATGAATATTTAAAAAAACCGCTTTTGAGGCATCTTCAGGGACTGTTGCGTAAATATGGCATGGAGGTCCAGGAGGACAAGCCTGGGGAATTTGGAAAAACCGAGTGAATTTTGTGTTAATACTTACCACCGGGTTAATGTGGATTCCAAGCGAATCACTGTAGATCGCTATGCATGTATTTTCAAAAAGGAGATTCACGAAAATCGCAAGTAGAAGAGCCAGCAAAGTTTTTATTCCGACCGATTTCCTCTTATTTAAGACTGCTAACTTCAGACATCTAAGAGGATAGAAGATACTCTCCTTCTTTAAATCTTTTTCCTTTGACATCTTTCTCCCCAAACTTTCCGAGGCGATTATCCGATAGAAGAGAACAGAAAATGTAATACAAACTGAGGTTGCGTTAGAAATGAGTCCCATAGAGAAAATCTGAGAAGGAGACGAAGCAAGTCCAATCCAACCAATCCATGACAAGAAAGCAGGCATTCGGTCCAAGAGTAGCGATCTGTAGATGTGCTTCAGAAGAAAAATTTTTAGCCTTTGGGAAGGTGTAGTGTGGACAGCGTGGCCAGACTTGGTGTAATTATGAGAAATGATTCCTTTCTCTCCATCGTAAAAAGCTTGTGATCTTTCGTGATACAATCTTTTATTTAATTTTATTCGAATGTAATTGTGAGTCAGCTTCCAAAAATAAGATGCAATGAAGAACATGAAAGATAAGCCCAGAGCCATACTAGTCTGATACAGAGCTGAGTACTCAGTATAAGTGAGATAATTACCCTTCAGAAGCGGAGTGTTTTCAAACATGATTATTTAACAAAGTTGGATATAGTCTATAGAATTTGGCTGCCGATCAGAAAGAATTTATATTAGAAAAATAATATGAAATTGCACGTGGAATGAAAATGAATACAAACACGTGTGTAGAAAAAGGTGTTATTATATTAATCCCAAACAATAACAAAGTCGTGATGGGACACGAAAATTTTAGACGATATGAAAAGGTAGTTTACTCAGCTTACATTCTTATGTCTTGAAGTAGCAGCAATATACAGGGAGCCCAGGGAATGAAATTTACCCAGATTATGATCGAGATTTTTTAAAACAACATTGTTGAGTCAGAGGATCGATCAGCCATTTTTAATCCCATTAAGGGTATTGTAAAGATAAAATGTGATTTTCCATAATGAGTAGTAATGAATTGAGAGAGCAAAATTTTCAAATCTTATCACTGTATGCTGCTTGCGGTTCTGAAAATCTAAAAAAACGATAGTGATTGAAAAATATTCATTCGTAGCTTCTCCAGAAGACATTATTGAAGCTCATGGAATAAATCGCCTATCAAGACTAAGCAAAAATCTTATAATCTTTGAGCAGCAGAAAGCCGAAATAATTTGCAATAACGACAATAAATCTCCCAGGTGAGAATCAAAAATAAAACAACAGACAATACAGTCAAATGATCTTTAATGTTCACTTGTTATTTTACAGTGACTCTCATTATCATGAAGGGAGCGAGTCTGAATAGAGAAAGAGAGAGCAGATATACAGAGCAATAACATCGCTTCAAAGATAAATATGAAACGACAGCCCGTTAACAATTTAAATCCAAATTTCTAAACTCTCTATTCTCTGTCCATAAAAACAAAAAAGGACCAAAATGCGGCAAGCTAGCGAGAAGAGATCTGAAATTTGTAAGCTCTCAATTATTCAAAAAGTTAGAAGCAAAAATTAACGACCTGGAAAATAAAGAGAATTGATACCCTATATCCATATCAAAACCGATTTATATAATAGTTGTCCATCAAGTAGATATATGATCGTTAAAATTTTAAATTGAATTAAGTCAGGATAAAACTACCAACTGATGGAAATTCAAAATTAATTGAGCATTTTTGAAAAATAAGGAATCAACAGCCCACTTTCAAGGCCATGAGAGCAGAATCGATCTATCATGGTAAGCATTCAACCTGAATAATGATCCTTAAAGCCTACTTTTTGTAGATACAAATGAATGGAAGAGACATCTGAAGGAGTTCAAGCAGAAAATATTGGCAGCCGATAAGGATATTATGAAGAATTTCGTGTTCACAAAGACTACGACTCTGAAACTAGAGATTCAAGCGATTTCCGATTTGGAAGAGAAACAAGTGCTCGAAAGACAAATAGAAGCTGAAGAGATCTGGGGATTCATTAGTGTACTTAGAAAAGATGTTTCTAACTTCAAGAAAGCTGTTAAATCTTACAGCAAGACACCTGAATACCTTGATAAGATCTCCAAAATGACTCAAAACATTGAGTCGAAATTTAACAAGTTCAAACTTCAGCAAATGCAAAAGTTTGATGGCTTTCTCGAGCAAGAAGAGGAGCTGTTACGTGAAATCGATTTGATAAACAACCATATCGAGTATTACGAGGCTCCTGCACAAACTTTCGAGAATATGAAGCATTCAGTTGCAAAAAAATCTGCAATTCGTCAATGTCCAGGCCCGGAATTCAGAGACATGGAAGCACATAACAGTGATTTTGATGAAAGTGAAGATAAAGAAAATATTGGATTTTCAGAGCAGAACCAAGCACCAGAGAATATCCATCAGAATACAAAATCAACAGCGCTGGCAGCGATACAAAAAAAGATGAATAACATTAAGAAAGAGATCGATGCTGTAGATTCACAAATTAGTTCGTTAGGAGATAAAAATCTCGGATGGGAGAGTGAAGACCACGCTCTTTTCCTGAAGCTAAGAACCAAACATAAAAACAATATACAAAAGATGGTGTTTTTGCAGGATTGCGTGACATCGCTTCCTTTCTTGGGAGAAGAAGAAATCAAAAGACACATTGAAAATTTCAAGAAATTTTTAGAGCTTGAAGAGAGAAAGAAAACTTTAGTTCAAGAATATAAAGCAGTCAAGGAGGAGCACAAGAAAGCAATGATTTCAAATATCGAGACTGAAGAAAAAGCACAAACTCCATTAGTTTCTAAGGCGAAAGTACAAAATGTCATGAAAGAGCAAGAAAAAGAGCTGGTTAAAGAAGAGCTAAAACGATGGAAGGCTGAGAAGCAAGCAAGAATGGAACTTGAGAAAGAAAAGAAACAGATGGAGGTGGCGATGAGACGCAAGCAAGAAGCCTCTCTTCTTCAAGCAAAGAAGAGCAAGATTTCTGAGCAATTGGAGGAATTTAAAGCCCAAAAGGAAGTTGAAAAAATGCGAAAGAAAGAAAAAGAGGAATATGAAAAGAGTCTTCAAAAGCGGATGATCACGCCGCAAGACAGCATAAGATTAAGAGAAAGAGAAGAATTGACCCTCCAAAAGAAACTTGAAAATATTGAGAAAAAGAAGCAGGCAAAACAAGAGAAAGAAGAGAGGCAAAAAAAACTACTAGAAGAGAAAAGCTATAAATTCGCTTATGTGGATTCGAAGCTTGACGATGAAACGACAGCAGCAAAAACTAAGAAGCGAGATAAGTTTGATATTGCAAATGAAAAAGGAAGAGCAGCTGAGACTTTTGGAGGTCATGTTGTCAGGTTTACTGGCAGAGCAATCCCCATGTGGAGACAAGGTGTATAACCAAAGATAAATATACATATTTTATATATTTGTTGATGCTCTATCTACCTATGTATTCATTTCATTTTCGAGGAATATGCCGCTAAATTAACCCTGGAGAGAACGATATGAAAATTGTAATAATTTCAAGTTAATTGCCCATCATAATAACTGACAGTCTCGAATAAATATGAATGAGTCATTGACATCTACTGTAGTCGTCTGAAAGTTATTCTCAGCTGATGTCTGTAGCTGCTCTGCATGAATTCTTATTAAGCTAGAACGAAGAAAATGAATTCGTACCTCTCTATTCGCTGCAAACACTGGGCAGCTCAGCAACTCAGTTGAGTTAATTACTCGATTTTTTTTTCATTACTATCATAAAGTATTAATCTTTATTGGAATTGGAAACCAATTCTGTTTGGCTGGGTCTAACAATAAGTAGAGTGCTTTAGTTGAGTAATTAGTATGCAACGTTTAAAAGGAGCCTTGCTTATTTTAAATGCTAATTACTTTAAACTAGCAGTGCAATTTTTCTGATGAATTCGCTTTGAAACTTTAAAAAAAAATATAAATATATCTCAAAGTAAAATAGGAATGCAAACCTTTTGTTTGAACAGAGAAGCTCCACTAAAACAAATTAAGTGATTTACGTTTTCTCTGCTAGAGAGCTCACAAAAATAATTTTTAACAACACTCAAAACTTTACCTCTCTTACAATTATCATATATAACCACAATTTGTACCTGAATACGAGTTGAACCAAGCACTCTTGATTTACTTTACAATGAATACATATTGTAGCATCATTTAGTTACCGACACTTTAAAAGAATTAATCTTTTTTTCCGCTACATTTTCATGATGTAAAACTAGTAGTCTGTCTAACATTTCTTCTTGTAGGAATGGTCAGAATAGAAAAAAATTTGATTGACTCCGTGATACCAGATACCCCACAAATGCATTTTCAAATTTCAATTGAAAATTATTATTAACTTTTTCCTTTTAATTTGTTTAAGCATTTGCTCAGAATCTCAAAATATAAAACTCGGATCATAAATTCAAAAAAAAAGGGTTCTTGTTTCAGCACACCTAAGATCTCATATATAAAGATACACGTTCATGAAGATATAGTAGCCCCAAAAATTAATTATTATGGTCAATGAATTTTTTAAAATTTCACGAAAATCATAGAGGATCAAGACGATTCCAAACAATATTGATGGGAATAGAAAGCAATTACTTAGTAATTCACATAAAATTTTATTCGCATCAATTACAGTAAAAAATACTGTACCCTAAAATGTCAAGCAACTTTTATTCAGTTTATCAGAGGTGAGAGTAGTCGTTGGCATCAAACTTAAGCTGAGTGAAATGAGTGAATAATTTTGTTTAAAGAGAGGATCTGTTTCTGGATACCAAGGATTAGCTGGATATTCCACCTCTGCAAGTTCTTTTTGCATGCCTTGGGTTGAAACTTTAAACCTGTAAAACACAAACTTCCCTATGAACCAAGGATGATTCAGAATATCCGAAAAACTAATTCTCTTCCCACAATCCACCGTCATCATCAAAGTCACTAAGTCTTTCAAGCCAGAAGACACTGTACTTGGGAATTGAGGCCACCCAGATGCTTTTGTTTGCTTCAAGACATCTTCGAGCTTTGTAATTGGAAGTTTTAATGGAGCTTCCCCCGTGAGCAGTTGATAGATCATGACCCCGAGGGACCACACGTAGCTGGTTTCATTATATTCTCCTTTTTCAATCAGTTCTGGTGGTGTAGTGACTGAAATCTCCGTTGATTGCAGTGATCTCGACTGCTGGGACGTAGGATCATACACTGACTGAAAATCTGAGAGTTTAAGAGTAAACTGAGTATCCACCAAAATGTTCTTTAGCTGTAAATCTCGATGTATCAATTTTTTGTCTTTTAATTGTTTCAGGGCGCATATAATTTGCTGAAAAATTTTTTGAGTTTGGTGCTCAGGTACAATTTTATTCGGGAATTTCTTCTCCACGAACGATTCGAGGTCCATGTGTTCACAAAGTTCATAGATAAGATAGTGTTCTCCGGTGGGGGACGTTTGATAGTCCAAACATTTTATGATATTCGGGTGGTCAAATTGTGAGAGTGTGGAGACCTCTTGAGAACTTAATTTACTAATGAGTTCTTTACTTTCGGCGCTATTCACTACCTTTATTGCAACAGGTTTTTGATCAATGCTTCTAATTCCACTGTATACCTTTGACTTGGAATGCTGCCTGCTAATTTGACCTAAGAGGATGTAATCACTTTTAGTTCGATCCTGCTGAGCCATTATTCTTTTATCATACTCGTTTTTGAACCCTGGTGAAGTGTCAGGATACCAATTTGTGTCTCCATTCAAACAAATGGTTGTCTGTTGAGACTCGATGAAAATACGAGGATGGAGAGCTTCTCCAGTGAGCCATCCATTTGCTTTAAGATCTTCAAAGCTGGCTCTTTCATTTACGTTATATGACAGCATTGATCGCAACAATGTCATAACTGGTTTGGAGACTTGCCGGCTTTGATTCTCGAAAACATTTTCATTTTCCATAGCATTAATCAGACCTTGAAGGCTCATTTTTTCATGGTAATAAGGATAATGACCAAAGAGAGTGTGGTAAAGGATTGTCCCCAACGACCAAATGTCACATCTATTGTCATATTCTTCTCCCTTGAGCACTTCAGGAGCGCAGTTCACTGGAGTTCCGCAATAAGTCCGCATTAGATCTGCTTCAAAAAATCGAGATACTCCAAAATCCGCGATTTTCACAATGTAGTTACTACCAATCAAGATATTTTCCAGCTTAAGATCACGGTGTACAATATGGCTCTCATTCATTGCGCATAACCCTGAGAGAATCTGCTGGAAAAGTTTCTGCACCTGGTACTCTGGCATCATTCCTTTCTCATTTTGAAAGTATTTTTCAAGAAAATCTTGAAGATTTCCATATTCGCAGTACTCGAAGACAAGAAAGAAAAAATTTTCAGATTTTTCGAAGTGATAAAGCCGAATTATATTTGGATGATTTAGCTTTAGTAAAGTTTGGACTTCATTTTCAACGAGGTGATCATACATTTTCCTTCTTTGAATCATTTTGATTGCAACAGGTAGTTTAGTACTTTTTTCATGACCCTGGAATACTATTCCATATCGTCCTCTTCCTAACTCGTTTCCATCAAGAATATAGTTCCCAATCTCTTTTTGCATCGTCCTTCGGCTTATTTTTTATTTTTATTTACACTCTTTCTAGCAAACTCAATAGTCATTGCCTCAACCTAAGTATGAATTCAAGTTTCCAAAAGATCACACTTGCTTAAGCTTGACTGCTTTTCAGGGCTTTTGCATATTGAGATTCCATTTTTTTTGTGAATACTCTGCAAAAATACTAAATTGGGGAGATGAGGAGGATGGCCTTTCTGAAATTGTTCGTAAAATATATGTAACAACAAAGAATATCGTTCACTAGAAATTATAAAAGCAAACATCTCAGTTTATTCTGTGCAACAAATCGCTGAGTCTCCTCGGGACTGGTCACCGGTATTCAAAAAGTTCAATATACCGCGTCCCCATGTAAGTTAAATTCTTTTGCTTCAAAGCTTTTTGTGCAGCGATCTCGTCTTCAAAGGTCACCAATGCATTCCCAGAGAATTTCCCGTTATTACTTTTTAAAAGATGTATGTCAGCATCATCTAACTTAAACTGCTGAAAGAATGTTTTGACTTCATTTATGGCAGTATTAAAAGGCAAACCGACAACCATTAAGGTGGATTTCTTCTTTTCAGCAGATATCTGAGGCATATGGTCTTTGCCGTACACAGGACCACTATTTCCAAAGTTTTGATGCATAAAGTATTCCAACTCCTTCAAATTACTGAGAAACACCTCAATAAATCTCGAACCAATCTTTTCCATGTTGAGCGACATAGCACTGTAAGCTTGCTCTCTGTTGTCAAAGATGACACAACATTCACCGCTTGGTCTACCAGCCCTAACTGCTCTCTTAATGCCGTCTTTTTTGATCGAAAACCCTTTAAAGAATTCTCTGATATCTTCATCCGTGCAAGAATAAGGCAGTCCCCTCAATTTCACTACACCGACATTTTCATCATAGCTCATAGATACCTCTCCTCTTAAGTCTTGAGAGCTCTCCCAATTTTTTTCTATCTGACTTGATTGTTTCGCTTTCAGGAACTCACTTTCATTTGCCTCAAAAACTTCAATAACTCTTTTCCCAAACTCTGACATGTGAAGTGAGGACGCTTCTCTGAGGTCGGGTTCGTTGTGCAGATGAATATAAGCTTCTCCGGAAAATTTCCCTCCAAAATCGTAAAATATTGCGATGTCATCCTTGGCCACTCTGATTCCTCTCAAAAACTCCAAAATTTCAAATTCTCTAAAATTATATGGCAGACCTCTCAATCTTATGAAATAGGATCGTAAAGGATTTCGAAAAGGCTCTGGACTCGTTCCTCCAATAAAAGAGCTCCATTTATTGATTTTTGGGGGCTCGCGCTGAATTGACTTGTTCGGATTCGAAATGTGTTGGTGCTGGGGATTAAGTAGTATCGGACTTTCAAATATGTGTCCTTCTTTCACGAGTCTGTTAACTAGTCGCATTAAGTTTTTGCATTCTAGTTGACAAAGTGTGGGTGCCTGTATCTCTTTCAACGTAAGGAATTGTATCATCTCAGAGACGGTTCTTGCATTTGACTGTGGAAACACTTTTTTGAATTCGATAAAAATGTCGAAAAATTGAAAGAAATGGGGCTGAAGTTTGATCTTTGCTTCTTTGGCATCAGCTGGGAGTATTCTTGTGAGAAGATCGTCACCTGCACACACAAAGCAGAAAGAATGATTATGCCTCATAAAGCTGACGTATACATAGTCGTTGAGCTTGCTGATGACATCTACAAGATTCATTCCTTCAGCATTGATTTGTTCCATGGTAACTTTTAGCTTCGTAGCCGCTTCGTGGGTAAACTGAATCGGCCTTGTGGGGCGAACAAAATGGTGTGCTTCGTCAGTTCCTTGTTGGGTTCTCAAATCATAGACGCTCCAAAAAATTTCAACCACTCTTCCATATGAATTAGTATCATCCTCGTGCAGAATTGTTCGAGTATAATGATGCTGAGTATTTTGCCAGGGATTTGATGTCACTGCATGAAAAGTAATCAAAAAGTCGAAAGGCTGGTTTTCCATTTCTTATATATTTTCTGTGAGAAAATTTAAAATTATTATTATATCATGATTCATACCAATATTCTCTCATTCCAATGTTCTTTTATTTTTGTTTTATCAAATCATTTGAGCACTTGAGATTCGCAAAAAAATGAATTTTTTCAAAAAAATAAAATTAATGATTTGGTCCCGAATTAGAATATATCAAGAGTTTGAACAGTTAGATTTGCTTTCAGAATTGTTGGACATAACGACCAAATTAATAAATATAAGCATAGTCAAAACAGCCCTAATGAAGGAGATTTGTTTATTTCTATCTTATTTTGACCTTCTTTTGAATTTGGAGATCTGATTTTTCTATTTCTTTAGAGAAAGGTATATTGAAGCACAAAACAAACTCTAACGATCAGTCTATTTTAAGGTTTTTCGTTCAAAGGATAAACAATCTTTCAAAGAACACGATAATTTGATGGGAGAAAAAGTGAACCAATGTTATTCATAATAACATTCGCAATTAATTATCTTGTTCGTCACATGCTGGTTTACAATTGAAAAATCTTGCGAACTTCTGTTGTCAATTTTTTCAATGTTAAAAATCAAGATTGTATAAGTTAATATTTTCCCGAGCAATCATTTGAAGCTATATAGTTCAAATATAAACGTGCATGCATTATGGTAAAAAAACATGAATTAAAAAGAAATTTGCCTCGTCAATATAATTAAAGTTTACATGTGATGTCATACAACTCCGCTGCGATTGAAAAAAATAAAATAAAAGAGTTCAATTAATTATCATTTTTTTTTCTCAAAACATTCATGAATTCCCATATTTTGCGAAGTAATATTCTGCGAGCTGTGAACTCAATTTTTCTTGACAGAAATTTTGAGCAGTTTCACTCCAGGTACACTCATTTTTCGCAAAATAATCAGGATTTCTCATTTGCTGGGGACATCTTGAATTAACCTTGAAACTTTTTCGCTCGTTTTGACTAGTCTCATTTCTTTCAGTAAAACAATATCCTTTGCGAGATGGGGAATATAAACGGGAATGAAGGCTTTTCCCCTCGCTCTCAGGTTGAATTATCCTCGGTTTGAGAGGTTGGGTAGGTTTGGTGCTTTGATATCTTTTTGCTAGATTACGAAGGCGAGTATCCTTCTCTCCTCTCTCATAATTACATTGACTTCTTTTGTCTTGTATGAGTCCGGATTGATCTCTGGTCGATTCTGTTAGGGTGATCTCAAATTTATCAGACTTGTCAATTAAATTCAATCTGCTTTTATTTCTTATTAGTTGATTTCTCGGAGTGTCACTCTCCATGCCAACCAACCCAGTAAGATGGGAGGAATTCCACAGTGAGGATCCATCAAACCTGCCAGTTGTTTCTTGAAGAGATCTCACAGAATCTGAAACTTTCAAACTGTTTAGCCGATTATTTGCAGAGGTTATTCGAGCTGTTTTGGGGGATAGCTGATTACTATTTTCTGTATTCATTTGAAGCATCCAGCCTCCCCGATTTTTCATTTTCAGATCTTCTCTTTCAGTGTCATACCCAACGTGGAAGTCCTTTGGAGGGGAATGAGCTACAAACCGATTAGAGCGCTGCTCTTTTTGTTTCGGTCCTTGAATATCGGATTTCTTGGGAATGATTTTCTTAACTCTCGTTGCTGGAGTCCCAGAATAAATTTTCTTCACAAGTCTGATATCATTAAAAAGGGGTCGATCTGAGAGTTGGCATTTTTCCTTTTCACATTCGTTCCTTATTGTCGGGTGCAGAGTTCCTCTGGCTGATTTCGAAATTTTGTATTGATTGATTTGGTGAGATGGAAAATTCAGTTTCAACGGCAAAACGTTTTTGCTGGAGCTAGACTTTGGAAATCTCTTCAACAGATTTGTACTGCTGGTCGGACTCTGGAACAAATTATTTGCCATAGAAGTCTCAAATGGCATATTTTTTGAAACTTCTTTTGAATAAAGTCGTTGAGTACCGGTCTTTCTCTCACTTTGGAAAGCATTCCGACGGAGAGATAAGTAAACAGGTCGATCGTTATTATCCACTTGCTCACCTTGATCATCATCGAAATATGACTGCTTTTTTCCATGATTTTTTTCATTCTTCAATGTTTCGATGAATTTGTTTATCACTAACGCTGGGTCAGATTCCTTAACATCTTCGATTTTTGCTGGATGCTTATTGAAGTCATTTCCATGAGGAAGAATAGTTTTGATTGGAATTGCAAGAGAGTTCGATGTGTCTTTCGTATTCTCATAGCAAAATTCATCGTGTATCATCATTGGTGTAGTCTCGTGGCCTTTCTTCTCTTGCATTAGGAGCGGGATGATCTCTAAGTCACTTCTATTCACATCAAAAAAATCCATATTGTCGAAGTCCTCAGAAAATTGGCCGAGCATCTCACTCAAACGTAGAGATTTGTCTTCGAGTGTCTCCGGCTGGTTCACATCTTTTGAGCAATTTTTAGACTGAAGTGACATAATCGAAGATTGTCGAGGGTTATAGATGTCATACAATTCAGACTCGTAGCTTCTCGAGACTTTTCTGGATTCCCCCTTCTCAATTAATTCAATAACGTTGATGGGATTGGCCATATGAAGAATCTCTCCCTTTGGTGATTCGAAATAGCTGCATTCAGATCCCTGGTCAGAAGAAAGCAACTTCTTTCTCTTAGCTTTAAGTAGTTCGAGACCACTCTTTATATTTTTATTACCCTGATGAGCTTGATTCGAATATCGCAATTCTTGCAATTTAAGCTCTCTTTTCATGATGATTTTATGTTGGGGATGGGTAATTAGGTTAGGTTTCGAAACTGAATTATCAGGTTCACGTTGTTTTATGATGGATCTCAAGACCGAGCATGAACCTCCGTTAGAATAATACCCATTTAAAAACTCTTTATCTTCATCATAGTAGTTCAAGTCTTTAAAGAGTATCACCTCCGCGGTACGAACATCTTCCAGAATCTCATTGATTGGGTTTGCGAAGTAGAAGTTGAACTTTTCGAAGTACTTGTCCCATATGATTTCTTCAGATAGTTTCTGCAACTCTTTCACTTTGCATCGATATTCTGATGACGATGATGAAGATATTTTGCGCGTTGTCTCTATCGAGGACATATGTTATATAAGAAAAATTTCGAGACAATTCATTTACTTGAATGACTCGACTGTGAGAGGTGCTTCAATTCTATTGACAGATTTTCATCAGTCGATAGAGAGAATCGGGAGTCTATCATCAACAGAATTTGGAAAAGAGAAATTTTTATTCTGAGGAAAGATTCAATCGATTTATCCTGAACTTACTGATAGACGGCAAAATAAAAACTGATAAGAAAAATTCATTACTCACCTCAGTAATACTGAAAGGAGAGTTTGGAATAATTTGGACAGTGTATCCCAGTTTTGTCCACAATGGATAATCAGTGTGATTCAAAAGAGAAGAAAAAACGATCCTAATCACTTAGAAGAAATTTCCAGCACTAAGCTATTCACCAACCTCTACATAAACGAATATTGCCCAAATCCAAGGCAATGTGATTTCTTGAAAAATGAACGAAATTCGTACGTGTTCAGGGATTAAATAAGCAGAAGTCGTGTATGATGTTTAAGTCCAAAACGAGAACAAGGTGTTTCTGACAGCCAGTATGAAATCTCCTCGAAAAGAGAAGTTGACCAACTGAAATATCTCACGAATAAATAATCGAATTTTCGAATTTGGCGGTTTCGAATCTTTGCTATTGCAAAACGGGTTTATGAACAAATTTATTCGGAACAACTACCGACACGTAGGACAGAGATGAGTTACAGTGGATTTTTTCTATTCATTAACAGCCCATTTCAGGGACTGGAACATGATATTTTAGGCTAACTGCAATTACACTCTCCGATTATGATGAAAAGGTGAAATGAAGAGAAAGTAGTAAGAGAAAGAGAAATTTATTTTTGGATCGTCGAAGTCTAAGAAAATTTCTCATTTATATCAATAATTCGAAAGAAAAATAGATTTATTAAAAATAGAATTCGTTGTAAATAGCATGCATCACACCATAAGCGATTGATACGAAATAACATCTGATGAATTCCAAACTACTAAAGCCTGTACCAGCTAACTACATACTTTTTGAATATCGATGCAAATAGTTGAGATAATATGCTTCTAGTAATCAAGCTGAGTCATTATTTTTCTTTTTAAGTTGCTTAGAAGTCTTATTTTGAGAAATAATTTCGTACTTAATGCTGTTTGTATATATTTGTGATCACGATAAAATATCTAATCATAAATCGATATATTTTCTATTCGTGTCCGATAATTCATAATAATGAGAATGAGTTCTTAAGCGGATGCCGTCTGCTGTTGAATGAATTCTTTGCATTTCTCATTGGCACGGACTTTTGCATCAAGTTCTTTAAATTTACTAACCTCCTCAGCTTCAGGTAGTTTTGCAATCGCCAGGTGCGTTCTTAAGTACGCGCGCAGGCAATCATTTGCTCTCTCACCTTCTTGTTTTGAGCCCAAAGCTTTCAATAGTTTGTTGAAAGCGATTTCGAATTTCTCAGTGAGTCTTTCTAAGTTACTGGCCAAAGCAGATGGCGAGAGAACCACGAGTTTAGCCAAAATCTGATAAGCGATGATCTGAATATCATCAGAAGGATCCTCTACAGAGTTAATAAAATAAAATGAGATACATGTCTAATAATATAAAGATGTACCAATTCCCTTTTCGACTTGATCGATGATATAAGTGAATTCTATCTTATCATAGAGGAGCTCTAGTGCGATGTCAATGAAGGAGAATGCTGCGTTTCTGAGAGGAAGTCCTTCATCTTGTTTGTGTTTAAATGGTCCAAGCTCGTATTCTTTGACCAATTCAGGTTTGAATTTGCAAGTGTTGGCAAGTGCCTCAAGGAATTGCTTGTTAACGAAATGGGTGGATCGGGGAATGTGGTAAACTATAGTGTTAAGACTGCCAAGTGCCGCCTTTTGGACTGTATAATCTTTGTCATAAATAAGTTCGAAGAGGGCATGAACCAAATCGCTGACGGCTTCAAGGGGTGTATTTTTCGTGCAGAAGTATTTGTATGAAGCCGCGGTCGTATACTTAACTTGGACATTGTCTGATTTTATATTAGCTAGGATAATTGGAGCGGTTCCCTTCAGATCCGTTAAACAGAGCCGACCTAATCATTGAAAATTTTAGTATACTTTTACATCTCAGGTAATTATATTACCTATGCATTCGGAAACAATGTGATTGAGACTTTCATCAGATTTTTGGGCAAAGCTGAACAAAAATGGAATAACTTGTTCTTCTTGGAGTTTATGATGAACTTCTTTGTCAGACTGGCTGATAATTTCTTTCAAAGTCGTCAGCAAAAGATATTGATAATCAGTATTCTTTTTGATGAGATCAAGCACAACTGGAAGGTAGAATTTAATGTCGCCCTGAAAATTAATTTGATCATTTTTGTGTTAAATATCTCGCTTAATTACCACAGAAATTCCTCCCAGAGCCACAGCAGCAAAATACTTAGTATCCTCCTCCTTAGATTGGAAGATCTTCAAGATAGTATCCAAGGGGTCCTTATTCGAGCTTAGGCTGATCTTTTTGCCTAACTCAGCAATAGCAAGTAATGAAACTTGCTTGATGAAGGCATTTTCGGTTGAAGAGGAGACCTAGAATAAAGCAACCATTGGTGAGATAATTGAAATGAATCCAACAAATTACCTTGCCAAGGAGCTGATTGATGAAGCCCTGTCTAGCTTTATCGTCAATGCCACTGATAAGTCCTGCAAGTGCTTTTGCAGCTGTCACAAGGCAATTTTTGTTCAAATCAGAAAGCAAACTATTGAAGATCGCAGACTCATCAGCAAGTTTATGTGCTCCAATAAGATGGAAGACCTCAGAAATTCTCTGAGTTGTGCTGCCCTGAATCAGAGCTGATTTGGTGAGTTTGATGCAATTTTGAACAGCGTCTTTGTAAATTCCTGCCTCTGGATTTAATTCAATGACCTTTCCGAGGACCTCGAGAGCGAGTTGGGCCAAGTAGAAGTCCTTATCATCAATATAAGGAGACACAACATCGACAATGTCCTTTTGAGTTTGCTTTGGAAGTCTCTTGTTGAGCAGATAAATGACATTCTTCATCACTTCAAGTGACAAGAGCTTAAGGGTACGATCTTGTTTTTGAGCGAGCAGGCAAAGTTCAGCAGCTATGTCGGTCAGAAGAAGAGCCAGATCATCCTGTTAGAATTGTGAGGGAAAAATTAGCATAAACAATAATATCGGCTAATGTTACATTGATTGGGAGATTTAGTTGAGTTACTGGGATACTTGAAAGGGACTTAAGAGTTTGGACTCTTGTGACCTCGGATTTTAGCTTGACAAGCAGATTCTTGAAGATTGCGCAAAGATTAGAGCTGTCCAGAGCATCTCCGAAGTAAGCGATCAAGAATGAAACTGAGGAGATGATGGCATTCTTAATCTCTTGATCAGTATCGGTTTCTTGAAGTCGGCTGATGACGGTTGGAACTATTGGTTTGACGAAAGCTTCATAATGCTTGGTGTCATCCTTGAGAGATGGACGCAAAACCTTGTAGAAGGTAGAGAGGACTCTGAATCCCTCTGAAGTAATCTTGAAATAAGAGTTGTTAACAGCTTCGGTGATAATCGTCAAAATTGCTAGGAAGTCAGCGCTAATATCGGTGTGAGTCTTTGTGATTTGTGCTCTCAGCAGTCTTCTGAGAGTGATCAGAGAATTAACTCTCAGTTCAGCTGGGTTGGAAGCGTTGCTGAAGTTTTGCTTCAGAGTGTTGAATACAAGCTTCCATTGTTCCATCATATTTGCAGAAATGCACCGAGAAGCGTTAAGGAAAAGGACTGAAGCAGCCACATTCGGATTCTTAGGGTCTTTGAAGAGGAAGCAAAGTCTCTCAACCATATCATTAATAGTTTCGGTGACATCTTTGTAGCTGGACTTTAATCTGCTCAATTCGATGATGTCGGGGAGAAGGTCTTCTTGTGGGTCTTCAACAGCTCTTTTATCGGAAACTGTAACGCTTTCGAGATAAACACCCAAAGTGCTGAATAGGTCCAACTTGATGTTGGTATCCTTATCCTTGAAGCACTTGACAACACTCATAATCACGAATTCAGTAATATCTTTGAGCAATTCAGGTCGAAGTTTGATCAGTGTCTCAGTGAGACGAATTGCTCCTCTTCGAACACGCCAACTTGAATCTTCATTATCAAAATCACTCCAACCTTCTTCATCTTCATCATCCTCATCATGTTCAGAAGGCTTTTCATCTTTGCCAAAATTGATCACGTTGTTTGGATCATAGCAAATCAAGCTGTCAAGCTTGGAGATTAAAACGGATAAGAAAGGAGTAACTTCCTTGTGGCATTTCTTAACGAAGCTGTCAATGATGGAGAGATAATAATCTAGAAGTTCATTTTGCAAATCCAAGTCATCAGATTCATCATTTAATCTGTTTTCTATGTCATCCAGAATGAATTTAAACAGACCATCAACAACAGGAGCAAGCTTGTTTGCTGAGTTCTTTGCAACTGAATTGAGTGCGAAGGCGTAATAGATCACAGTTTTGTGACCAACGTTCTTTTTCAACTCATCAAAGAGCGCTTGACCAATAGCAACAACGTCTTTTTGAGGTAAAATCAGACATAGAGTTCCAAGACAAGTTGATGAACGACGACGGAAAGAGCTTCTGTCACTTCCAATATTTTCTGAAGGAAAGAGAGATTAGTGAGGTTATTTCAACAACTGTTGTTACTTAGAAGTTCAGCCGAAAGCTTTGCTCTGTCAAGCACATTTGTATGCTTTGACAAGAAGTCTTGGAACCTCTTGATGAGTTGATTTGTAATTTCGATGAGTTCTTCATCGATTTGTGGAATATTCGTTCTTTGCAAAAGTCCTGCATTAGAGAGCGTTTTGCATAAGAGTTCAGCCAAGTTTTCGGTGACTTCTGCAATTAAGGTCTTCAGGCAAGTGGAGTAGATGTCATAGTTTTTAGTGTCTTCCTTTTGAGGCTTCACGAGATTCTTGACGAGTTTTGTGCAGATTTCAGCAACCTGATGTTCTGGAATTTTGGTGACAACCTTAGCTAAGCATCTAATAGCATTTCCTATTATCACGAGATGAGCAATCGTTTCGAAGGAAATCAAGTGTTACCCTTAATATCAGAAGTAGGTTCGTCCAGATGCTTGATAAAGACATTGCAGATCTTTTCCAGGGTCGTGTTATCAAATTGAGTACCTTTCACCAACTCCTGGCAGAGGTCACTCGCTGCCATGAACTTCTTATCGTTGTCATAACTATCGGCATCCTTGAGCAATTCTTCTACGCTGGATCTCATTGTTTCTGTCGAATTATTATCCTGGCAAATCTTTGAATTCTGTTGTTATTTAATAATTATTCTCAATTTATCGATCAAAGATATTAAATTTTCTTGAGAGGCATATCTAATTAAGGTATATACCGATCCATAGTTAGAGCACAGAATTCAATAATGCATCACATTTAAGTTGGAATGTTGCATAGTGGTTATTTTACCTGTTCAAAAGCTCTCTCTCTCTTTTTCTTTTCCCTTTAGGAGTGACAAATATTTCTACAATAAAATTTCGATCCTTGGTATCTCAACGCTGCTGATTTACGAATACAAGTGTTCTCTCTAATTAATGATTAAAGTTCTTTTTTTATTAAAGCAAGAATTTTAAAATCCTGAGACTTAAGCATGAGTCCAACTGAACAATTTTTCAAGTGGAGTTAGAATCAAACCTTATGTAAAAGTACTATTTTATTCTCAATACAATGGAGCATTCAGTTTGTTGCTTTTGAAACTGTTAAGTTTGATCTTTGTTAGTGATATTCACAAGAAATAAACCTAATAATTTCAAAGCAACATCTTAATATGTCTTGATAATAGCCTGAACCTTTTCATTATTCACGGTTCAACACTGCGTCTTGTGTGATAGATACAACAAATTTCACATGCGTATATGCGGAAGGAGAAAGACCAGACAATTTAATACTGCTAAAAGTTACTCTCGATCTCATAAGTTCAACGAATTTTGGTCAATGCAAATCCTTTCTTCAATATTTTAACAAAACTTAACATCATCCATTCGAACTAATTCATGTGTGATTGGGCATGAGATTGATGGGCTGTCTACAGAAGCTCCACGATTAGCGCCCGATAATCAAGCTAAAATCCTCATTTCTTGATGCAAGCTCGAAGAAAAGAAACCAATTTGTTTTGTCTTCTTCTTTTGCTTAACTGCTTCTAAAATAAAATTTGAATAAGAAACCACTTTTTCATAACTATCATTTATCTCATCAAATATTCGCAGCAGAAAATTCGAAGTAATGTCAGATCCAAGGTATCATGAACAAGAAAGGGGAAATCATCGTCATCCTGAGCAACATGGTTATCGTATCCCTGAAACATATCAATCGCCAAATGCAGGTATTATATTCATCACAATTTCATCATTCGTCTTTATCAATCATATTAGACATGCGTTTTTCACAAAGAGCAGCCCCTACCATTCACGAAGAGGATCCAAAGTATTGTCTATTCTGCTAGACCGCAGTCTCACCTCTTCGAACTATTTTAGCGCTGAAGAGACTTTAGGAGTTCGCAATTCGAACCTTGAAAGTGAATAGCAAATTTATGCTTTTTGTATTCTGAACTTCTTCATACATAGGTCCACATTACGAAAATGCAATGAAAAATAATGAAAATAATGGTAAACAGACAGAAGGAGTCCTCGTCAATTTTAATTGATTTAGGGCACGGAGAATATGCGGAATCAGATCGGAGGTCTGGAAGATCGGAAACAGGAATGCGTCTTAGCAAGATGAATGAAGAAGATGCAGCTCATCTTTACGAAAATAGGTACCCAAATTCTCAAGCCCCATAATTTAAACGCCTTTTTACTATATAGAAGAAAAGAGCTTTTGGGCAGCCTTATGAAGAAAGGAGAGGGTCCAAGCAATAGTTCGAGACCAAATACAAGCGCTAGGGACAATCCAAATTTTGTTGTCCACAATATCGCTAACGCCAAAAGAAAAAAAGATAGTAAAAAACAAATGAATCTCCCTTCTAAGCAGGCCAATGCGTACAATCTTCAACCTCAAGACGCATCAACGAGATCTTTGCAGAACAAGCCCTCCAAAACACCGAAAAATAACGAACAGATCAAGCAAAATCAATGGACACCGAAACAGGCTGAATCTTCAATAGACGAATTTAATAGAACCAAATATTTTAAGCCTTCCGAATTGGCGATTGCAAATAATAGATATTCACCAAAGCGAACGGAAAAGCATACGAACGCTGCGAATCCTGCATCTATGCAGCGACCCCAGTCCGCGAAGAAAAGAGAGAATCTCCATCAAGTTCAAGACGAGTCCAGGAGATTCACTCCTCAATCTCAGCTTGCAAGCTCTCATTTTGATGAAGACCGATATTTTGAGCAGCTCAGAAAACGAAAAGATGCTGCACTTGGGGACCTCGAAGAGTTGGACGAAGAAATTTCAAGGTTTAGTTTTCATAAGAGATAATATTCTAAAATCTACCTGCTGGTATTTATTAATAGGATGCTTGAAAGAGGAGAAAGATCAGAGCACGGTTACGCAAGTTATAGAAAGCAGAAACTAAGTCTTCAAGGAAAGACTCAAACTCCAAAAACCGTCGAAAGAACATTCGAAACTCCGTTGTCTGCAAAATATCAAAAAGAGACTTCGACACAATCCAGGTAATTTTTCCAGAAGTCATGACTCATTATTTTCCTTTCTCTTTGACTTGTAGAGGCTATTCAGGTTACTCGTCATCAAAAAAGGACATGAATCAACGATCTTTTTCAGTTGGACCAACAGACCTTTCAGTATTTCAATTATGAGATTCTCGCCCTTAATGAATAATAATACTCTTCCTAACAAAAGCTACATCAAAAAAATCCTGCCGATGAACGTGAGAAATTACAAAAAATAAATGATATGCTTGATTCAAAGAAGGGCATACCAGACCACCCCTCATATATCAAGAAACTCGAAGAAGATCCAACAGGATTCCCAGATGAATCGCTGCTTGAAAATTTGAACCAGTCATATGCAGCATTGCAGCAGAGGGAATACAAGGACCGTGCGGAATACCTTTTCCACCGAGGAATGATGCAAAAGAAAGCAAGAGACATTATTCATAAAAAGAGCCAAGAAAAACGAGAGCGGGATGAATTCAAAGAATGCACTTTTTCTCCCAATATCACTCCAGCAGATCCAAAATATTCAAAAATAAGGTGAATTTTTTTTTATAAGGCCACCCTCCTAAAACAAACATGTCTGCAGGCAAGAAGATATTATAACTAAGACTCGAAAATGGCAAAAAGAAAAGAAAGAAAAAGAACTTGAGAATGAGGTAGAAAATCATACATGTAAAGTTTGATGCTTATTTTAACAATAGAAAGCAAAAATTCTCAGAGAATTAGGCCCTTGTACATTTTATCCTAATAACGCCTTAGAGGCCAGGAATCTAGATAAATTCGATCCAGACTCTTTCTACAAGAGTAACATTGAATGGCAGAAACAAAGAGAAGCTAGCAAAGAAGCTCGCCAAAATGAGATTTTGACAGAACTCAGAACGAGTGATCATCTAAAATCTCAAAATACCTCTCTCTATCGTTCAAGGCTAAACGAATCGAGAGGGACACCACAAAGCAAAGATAAAATAATTACTGCCACATTTTCTAAACGTCAGAAAATGTCGACAGAGGAATCTGCCCCTCAAAGTGAATCCCGTGGAAGGCAAGTCCGAGATGGGAGGAGCAATTCAAAGGAAAGAAATGTGTCTGGAGGTCGAAACGATTCAAAATCTGAGAGATATTCTCGCTCATCTTCTCAAAAGAAAGTTGACGTGTTCTCGAGACTAACATCTCCACGATCAGATAGAAGGTTGCAATAACCTTGGGTATTATCGGACTAATTGCTGTGTACATTTAATAGATACGAACCTTGCCCAAAAAAGCACACATTTACAGAATCAATAAAATACGCTCAGACTGGCTCCGGTAGACAGAGTCGATTTACTCCCAGCCCTCGTAGTAGAAGTAGATTGAGTTCCCCAGAAATCAACCCGACCGAAAGCACAAGAAGGTATCTGAATAAATATTCTTTGCTTATGAATTGATATACTCTCTCTCAAAATAAGGGAAGACGCAACTTCGATCAAAAGTCAAATCTTAGAGTCATTTGGCCTTTTCGAGCATTTACATGGCGTTATTAGTTCGAAGTTGGTAACAAAAATTATTATGAGCAAAATTCATATCTGCTAAACCGTTAGAAACAAGGAGAGCAGCCAAGCCTGCATGAGAATGCCAGCAGAGTAGACAAAAGCGTGGGACAAGAAAGTCATAGATTTTTTAGCAAGCATCAACAAAACATAAATTACAAAGAAAACAGATCCCTACCTAAAAATGTAATGCGAATAAAAATTGCTTTTTCTAAAATAAAAAAATAGGATGATTTACCGCTTCAAACAGTTCCAGAACCCAAAGATATTCCGGTGAGCCATAGAAAACGCAATTCAAGCATATCAAGAGAACAGCAAAATTCACTCAAAGAGATCTCTGTTTCATCTTTGCAATATAATCGGGAATACTGGGCACCTTATACCACCCAAAATATTGTCGTGAAAAAAAACAGATACTTCATTGAAAACCAGCCTCTTCCCAGTCAGCCTTCAGTGAAAGGAATTACTATCGATAATTCAGGGGAACTTAATTTCTCAAGCTTGGATGATCAAACTCGGGGAGGATCTTTCAAGAAGAGAGAAAGGGGCAGCTCGGCTAAATCTAAAAAACAGAAAGTAGGATTCGCACTTCAACCTGAGATTATCAGTGATTACACTTCTCCATCGAAACCGTTTTTATCAAGTCCATCGTTGGGAGTGAAATCACCAACTAATCCTTTAAGTAAATAACGATTCTTTCTTCTCAGGTAACATTTACTCTAGCGTACTCAGCCTTAGGAAGCAATTACCCAACAACTCAAGCCAAAACAAAGTCAGAAATGAGTCTCAGCCTCGAGTCGAAATATAATGATTTACTGAGTCAAGTGAACAAAGTTACACGCCAGCTTGAAAGTGTGAAATCTAACAAGAACATTGACTACAACATCAATTATTCCAGCCCTTAATTTTAATGAAAGCTAATTTTTCACATGAAATGGATACCAGTGACTTTAGCTATATTTTTCCTTTCTTCTTGAAGTGATCATAAATAATAACAATAATAAATTTACAATATGCAGTTAAACAGAAAATAAAGATAGGGTCTGGCCTACTACCCGTAAATTGAGTAATATTAGAGACGATGATGATGATACTCTCAGAATGTATTTGCTGAATTACCAATAATTAAAAGAACTTCCTCCAAAAGTGATTCCTAAAATTCATATTTTGTATGAATTCATTTGTCCGGAGAACAAAATAAGCCCTCAACATTGTTAGAATAATATACATAGCAGAGATTTTCATTTAACCTAATAATATTAATGCATATATATTCAAAGCCTATAATTTCCGGTTTAAAGCATATTGGCATACTCGATTTCAATTAATCTTTATATTACGTCAGCTATTCGAATCGCGCATTCCTATGGTGGATCCAGCGACACACCAAGAACGTATAACTTTGTATCCAGTACTGAATCAGATTTTGTCCGTAGACTCTACTTTTGCTACCAATCATCACCAATCTAACTCAGAAATCTCAACTACAATGCAGATTTCGGGAACATCTCTTCACAAAAAGTCTCGCGAAGAAGTGGGTCAAGAGGAGTTTATTGCTCTCAAAGAAAATAGGAAGAATATTGAACCTGTTCTTGAAGAGACGAAAAATTCCATCATTACATCGAATTCTCTGTATGAATCGAACTATATTCAGTCTGCTGAAAGGAGAGAGCAAAAATTGACCACCGAAATGAGCCTAACAATAAACTTTCAAGAATTCCAATCCTCTCGATCGAAACACCACACTAAAGAGAATTCAGAAAATCAGAATATTAAAAATGTATCTCTTGGAGCCGACAAACTCCACCAGAGTAAGTCTTTTTAGTTGCTGAAGAGCTAAGAAGTTTGAAAATATGTAGGTCCACTGAACGAGATAGAAGATATTATTTCACACTCGAAAGAGCAGGCACAGAAGGACAGATTACAATCTGATGAAAAAGAGCAATTAGTACAATTAATTCTTCAGAGAGTTGAGAGTGGATCTCCTGAAGCCAATAAATCTTCCAAAAACGGAACTCCTAGAGACAAATTAATAGAACCATTTCTTATTTCTACGAGAAGCAGATTTTCTTTTAGTGAAATGAGCAGCAATAAGCTGAAAATACCTATGGAGAATGAAGAGTTGAACGATCAAGAAGAAACTAAATCTCCAACAACGCTTAACGAATCTCCAACCAAACCTTCGTCGCATAAAAAAGCTACCCTCGAAGATTTCACTCAGGTAGGACAAATTGGCAAAGGCACTTATGCGGAGGTTGTACTTGTGAAAAAGAAGTCCAGTAGAGAGCTGTTCGCAATGAAAATTCTTGATAAAGCGTTTCTTAGAAGGGTAGTCCGAGCCACATAATCCTGATTTTCGAATCTGATTGTTTTTCCTTAGGAGCGAAAAGAGTACCAGGCATATGTTGAAAAAGATATACTAAAAAAACTTCACTATGCGTACGTTGCCAAGATGTACCATGCTTTCCAAGACAAATCAAAACTGTATTTTATTTTGGAATATCTTCCGGGAGGAGAATTTGCTGATTATCTCAGAATTCACAGTAAAAATAAGGAAACAACACATCATCAGCCCACAATTATATATGTATTCAGGAAGACTAAGCAGCGAAGCGGTTCGTTTCTATGCAGCAGAAATTGTTTTGATTTTAGAGTACTTGCATTCGAAAGGAATTGCCCACAGAGATTTAAAAGTATATTGAAGTGAAACTGAAGCAATTAAAGCTCCTTTTTTTTTCCTCTCAATAGCCTGAAAATCTTTTGATGACGAGCGAGGGACACTTAAAAATAATTGATTTTGGAACTGCAAAGTATATTAACAGCGACAAGAGAATCGAAGAGATAATCAAGAAGAAACGAAGCCATCATGATAATCTTGTTGAGATTGACCCCACGATAGCTCGCAAGTACGAGCATAGATCGACTTTTGTTGGAACAGCACAATACATCTCTCCGGAAATGCTGGATCAAATGGATTGTTCTGGCCCAGCTGATCTGTGGGCACTTGGTAACTGCAAAACAGATGTAACCCTCTACATTTTATTACCTTACCTTAGGATGTATCATTTATCTAATGGCTTCGGGGATGCTGCCCTTTAACGGTTCCTCAGAATATATACTTTTCCAAAAAATAAAAGAAGTGCAGTATACTTGGCCAGAAGTAAAACAACTTTTGAGTTTTTTCGCTCTCTTAACGCTATTTTGCTTTCATATTCAAAGGAAATGGATGAAGATACTAAAGACATCATATCTAAGCTTCTCGTAAAAAACCCAGAAGACCGACTTGGAGGTGGAACCTCAGGTAGCAATTCATATCCCGCTCAAAAGCCATTCTTTTTTGGTAGGTTCTGATAATGATTTTAGAGCTCTGAAACAACATAAATTTTTCACTGGTGTCGATTTTTCAAATCTTTTAAATACAAAACCACCTCTCTTGGAGGTCATATCACCATACAAGAAAAAAGCTACCCACAATAGCACTGCCACAAATATCAACGATCCATCACCAAATTCATCACAGTTCCTTCTCAACGGTTTCAACCAGCGAGAATCCCGAATGAGCATGAAATCTGAATTTTTATCAAATATTGAGAATGAAAAGCAGAATGGCTGCAGAGAATGTCAAGATAAATTATCACGAGGAAGCAAACCTCAATCCCAGCCACAACGAGAACATGAAAAAATAATCTTATCCGGGAATATTGCAAAGCGACATCCTTACTTAATATTCTTTCAAACAAGATTTCTTGTGCTGTCAGATGTAAATGGTCAACTTCGTCTTCGTTACTACAACCCTAGCAATGGTGAAATGAGAGTATGATTACTGAGAGAGACTACTAATTTAACTGAAATTAATTTTTAATAGCGTGAATTTCCTTTGATTCCCACAACATATGCTGAGGTCGAAGGGAAGAATAAGTTCACTCTCACAACTGCCACTGAAAAATATAGCTTCAAGGTAGAAATAGCGTTTGCGAAACTTTCACTAATCTCATTGTGATGCATTTGTTTTATTAGTCCCTTGATCATCCTCCTGAAAAATGGGTTCAGGTAATTAATTCAAGTTGTAGAAGACCAGCCAAATCTCGAGCACAAATGAGTGCAACTGATAACTCATTATTAAACCTGGGTAAAAAAAAAAGATGAGAGAGAAAGAGAGAGTCCGGGTATACTTTCTCTAGGTACGGCCAAGATCGATTAATTGTTTGAAGAATTTTAGCAGGAAAATTAACATTTTTTTTAAACTGACCAGTCACTAACATACTGTGTGTAGTTTTTTAGGTTTCTATTCTTCACATGTCTCTGAGTATTTTGTGAAACTCTATCAAATAATTTGCAAGATAAATATTCTTTTTAATAGTTTCACAATTTGACTTGGCTGATGTGCAACATAATGCTTGATTGTTGCACATCAAGACATGCAATTATTTGGATAAGATTTGATTATTTGATGAAATTCGTATTAAAGTAACATTGAGTACAATTTGAGCTTTTCATTTGCTCTTTCTCTTTTTTTTCTTTCGAAAATGAACGAAAAAATAAGTTTTTGAATAATTGTTTTCTTGATAAATATAGACATCCATAGTTGCATTAAAATATATGCAATACAATTTCTAAGATGTTGATTACAGGTAATATGAGAAATTATTTGATGGATAAGAGAGAGAGAAAAATAATTTTAGTTTCAATCTGAAAGAAATTTCAAAGTTATAGCTTCGAGCTAGTTCCAAATTTTCACGTCTGCAGAGAGCTCCCAATGGTCAACTTCTGTTTTAGTGACATAGATAGTATATAAATGGTTAGCCCCATTACTTATTTTTTAGCATTGGTAATTGGCTTTCTAGCCAATGGCGTATTTGATCTCATTCTATTTGTTCTAGCCATAAAAGTAAGAACATCAACAATGGTTCAGATATTACCCTTTGCGAGGTTCCAAATTTTCTTTGGCCTTTTTCTCGTTACCTTTCTTGGTCACTAAATGACTCGGATTTGCCTTTTTTAACGATTTCGATTCCGGATCCATGAGTTCCCGCTATTAAAGGTTAATTATGGGTAGTAATATTAAGTCTACCTTTGTATTTTTTTCCAGTAACTCTTTAAAAGCTTCAAAGTTTTCAGTGAGGTTTTTACTCAGTTTTCTCAGGTAGGGATCAAACTTGAAAGGTTCAGCAGTGACAAGCTTGGACGCAATATGAAATTTTAAATTCTAACAGGACAGTTTAAAAGTTAATTCTCGTTCGCACAGGTTATTCTTACTTTCAGATTCTTGAAAGGGCTCGAAAATAGCCTTGAGATAGGATTCGCTTCTCTCATGTCAAGCAATGAAATGACTATTCCTGTTCCGATTTCTTTGAAACCATCGATAGTATAACACTCTGTAGATTTAATCTTTTCCAAGTTTTTATCACCCAGCTCAAGCAAATGCTCGTAGTCCATTTTTTCTTTATGTGGAAAAAATAAAATGTAACTCTCAAAACCATTTGATTAAAATACTTTCTTCTTGTAGGTCTTGTTTTATTGACTTGGATGGAAGTTCTAATAGAATATTTCTTATTTTTCCTGAATTGTAGTTGCATTCTAGAGTATAGCAATTTGCTAAATTCGTTGCTTTGTAGATTGCCACTCTTCCCGCTCCTTCTTTGTTGTTTGTTTCTTTTTCTTTTACTTTTATATTTTTTTCTGAAAAATCGCAAGATTCATATTCAAACAAGGAGCTGTTCATGGAGAGCAATTTGGGGAAAATATGTGACTCGACTTGAGAACGAAAATCCAGTGTGTTTCCAAAACAAAAGCAACCTTTCTTCGTTGCGTGTGCATGTAGATCGAGATAGAGAAAGAGTTTGTTGTTATTATTGAGTTGTGTGATTATTTTCTTAGCAGCATAGATTGATGGATGCTCAATCAAGTTCGGATTGAGATAATATCGATTGAGATTTTGTCCACGATTATCGACACGGTAATGACCTCTTGCAACGCCATCTGGATTCAGCATGGGAACAACACAAAAAACGAAATTGTCTCGAGCTAGGTTTGCTCTCAAGTCCTTTGTATCAAGAATGTACTTTAAAAATCCTAGAAGAACGTAAGATGCTGCAACTTCCCCTGGGTGCACTCTCGAAGAGATAAACACATATTTCTTTTTATTTGGATCAAACCTACCGGGTATAAAAAATTAGCCTTAACTAAACCCATAAAAATTATTCACTTATATGGCCGATCTTTTGGTTTGGAGCCTGGAAACAAACCCGGGATCAGGTCTTCTCGAATATTTAGTAAAGCGTCTGTGTGTGACGAGATTGTCAGCAATTCCACGCGACGTTTTTCATTTGTCAAAATGAGCAGCTCCCTTTTAAAATAGATCGATGGATGGCCTTTAAATTGTTCCTCGAGAGAGTTAAGATATTCCTTTTCCAATTCATTACTTTGTTGTTTAATTATTTTCCTGATATTACCTGCTCATCCTGATAGCTCCAAGGCTGAACGTAAGCAAAGTAAGTCTCTTCATCTCCGTGGCCTTTGAATGTGTGATGAAATACCACTTCGAGGTTGCCTTCAGAAGTTAAAAACTTCTACACATTATCCCATAAGATTGGTCAACATCACACGAGTATTTATACATATTGAAACTTCGGATCGTTAATTTTCTTCCAATTAGGGTCAGACATCTCTCGATACACTGGACGTTGCCCTTCTTTAAATAACTTCGTCTGTTCAAATGAGTTAATTAGCATCACTCGTGTTAGCAGTAAGCGAGAATACTTGATTGTTCATATTTTTTATGATAAATTTGACTGTAACGTCAGTTGGGACGTGCTTTATTCTGAAATAAAACCAAGTTCTATTGCCTGTCTCTTTTTGAGTGCCTGCAGCATCAGGAGAGATGTATAGTTCATACTTTAACAGAGTTATATCTCAAATTTTTATCCATTCTTATCATACGCTATATTTCTCTATTTTCTTTGCATTACAGATGTTTCCAGAATCGAAGCAACTATCGATAACGACACCATCGTCAAACTGGTATCTGTTCTGGCTCGAAAGATGTTCCGGCACACAAATTTTGGGTTTCATATTGGAGTTTTGGCTAGCTTGGCTTTGAATTTCTTGCTTAGCAGGCTTTTGCTGCTCTGTGACGGGTTCTTTTATCATTTTGGTCCAACTTTGAGGTGTAGTGGAAATGGCAATTTAAAATTTGTTTAGACAGTTAGTTTTATTTGTTGGGTTTTTAAATAACATCTCTTGTCGAAAACAAAAAAAAAACGCAAGGTTTTTCTTTAAAGCTGAAATTTTATCTGCAGATTATGATGAAATGAATAATAAACTCTTACAAGTACTGGAAGTATGAAGAGTGTATCGCGCAACTAATATACCACTCGCATCAGAGAGGAAAAAAGAAATACAACCTATTTCAAAACAAAAGAGGGGAGATTAAGGCGTTTCAATTTACTCACAGCAATTGTGCATAAACCATCCTTAAAAAAAGCATGAAGTAGTTTTCTCTAGGCAGCTCTTTGAAGAGGCAGGATTGCTAAAGAAAAAGAATATGTTCCTCTTTTTTTCTGTGTCAATTATTAGCATCGAGAAGTGTTATTGGTGAGCATACTCAAGCTTTACAATATTTAATTACTTCAATATAAATTGTTAGCAATGAGAAATCCCTATTTGCTATTGAAGGTGATTATCGAACGCTCAAGAAGGAAGTATGATTTAATGTTTTCACTAAGATGTTAATTGGAGTAATAATGCTTGAAGAGAAAATATTAAAAGTCTTAGAACAATTCTCCTTCTTTGTTAGTAACTCTTTGACTTCCATGTGGCTTCGTTTTTTTTGTTATTCATAACGCGATAGCAAACTCAAATGCAATGTTGACAATCCGTTCAGAAACCTACATATAGTAACTTCTTGCTGGCTGATAGAATGACTGATAAAATGCTTGAAATATTTCCATGTTTCTTCTTATTCTTAAAAGTCAAAAGTGAATCGTCTTCAATGTTCGGGTGTTCTTATCTTAAAGTTGACAAACTATTTAATTGGAGTTTTTCTCAGCTGCGAACAAATTAAAAACTCAAGAAATATCACTCATTACTTAAATTATAAATGAACAAGAAGAGTGAATACTCAGCACTTTACAAAGAAATTGAAGTCATTGGAAGGGGAAACTTCGGTAAATCTCATTGAGTTTCTCTATTGATGTGTTTTTCTCAAGGTTCTGCGACTCTTGTCCGAAGTGTGAAAGATCCTGAACAAGTTTATATTGCTAAAAAGGTCTTACTTGGCAGCTTAAACCCAAAAGAAGCAGATGGTGCGAAACAAGAAGTAAATTATCATTCGATCGATAAATTAAGGAACTTTTGTAGGTAACTCTCCTAAAACAGCTGAATCATCCAAATATTGTCTCTTACATCGAGAGCTTCATTGAAGATGGGGTCTTGATCATCATTATGGAATATTGTGAAGGTTCACTAGAATTATCTCTATCCTTTTTTTACTGTATTCTTTCGTTTAGAGGGAGACTTGGCATATTTCATCAAGAAAAGAGCGCAAAAAACAGAATACATTGAAGAAAAAATAATCTTAAACTGGGCTCTTCAGCTGTGCTTGGCCTTGGACTGCATTCATCGACAAAAAATTCTTCATCGAGACATCAAAAGCTCAAATATTTTTTTGACATCAAATGGGACAGTCAAATTGGGTGACTTTGGTATTTCAAAAGTACTTGAAAATACCCAAGAGCATGCAATGACAGTGGTAGGCACACCATACTATATGAGGTACCTCTTTCTCTCACACAAAAGAAAACACTAAATCTAATAATAGTCCTGAAGTTTGTGAGAATAAGCCATATACATTCAAGTCTGATATTTGGGCCCTTGGATGCGTCCTGTATGAATTGTGTACACTAAAGGTAAAAGAACAATGGTTCTGTCTGAGAGTTAAATTCTTTGTATTAAATTAGCATGCCTTTTCGGCTGACAACCTTCTCGGTCTTGTTTTTAAAATTGTAAGGGATAAGGTCGAACCAATTCCCAAGCATTATTCGCCGGAATTGTCAGCATTTGTGATCAAATTGCTCCACAAAAATGAAAAAGAACGACCCGGAATGAGAGAAATTTTCACCGATAAATTTATTCAAAAAACAATGGAAGAGTTTATCCACAATGACGGACAGTACATGGTAATGACTAAGATCCCAATTAAGAAGACTGCACTTCATGTGGAGCTGAAAAAAAATGTGGAAGATGAACAAGAGCCACCAAAGAAAGAACAAAATGAATTTTCAGAATATGATAAAACTGTAGTATCTATGTCAGGGAGCCGCACCTTCGGGAACACCGGCACTAGCCCAACCAAGAACCAGAGTACAGTGACCCAAAAGCAAGCTGAGCCTGAAACAGCACAGCAAAGAATACAAAGGAAAAAACTGGAAGTGCTTAAGCAGAAAGAGGAAGAAATGAAAGCGGCTGCGAGACAAGCTTTTGTGACGATGGATCAAGCTAAGCAGCGCAAGAATCTTGAGCTGCATGGAAGCATAGTCTCAGACGCGAATAATTCAATGAGAAAAAGCCACGATTTTATAGGGGATACATTGAAAAGTGAGGTTTATGGAGGAACAAGGGGAACAAACCAATCGATGGTAAGTAATACAAGCGCTTTCGAAAAGAAAGCTAGCAACCAAAAAGATCCAATGCAGGTATACTTACAAATTTTGAATATTTTCCTTAAATTACATGTTATCCTTTGCACAGCAAGTCAGGGACTCTTTGGATGAGACAGCTCAATCATTTAATCTCTCAATGACAGGAGTACTCAGAATTAGCTTTGTTGTCCATGAATTCATACTTCTTCCCTAGGATCGAGGCTTGGTTGATACAGCTTATCAAGATCTTTCTGTGACCAAAGCAATGTAAGTCGAAACTTAATATCGAAAATTCTTAACAACATCCATCTGAAGGTCTGATCCAAGCCAAGGGACTAATAAATATAACACTTACAATAAAAATGCTCAAACCACGGCTAGCAACATGACCATCAAGACTGAATATTCACAAGTTCAACCTACTCAGGTCTATTATGATGATCGTCCGCTCCCTGCACTGGCAAAGAAAATACAGCAACAAGGACTCACAGACAAATTTGATAAATCTGCAGGGCTCACAGCTTATTATGAAGAAGAATTTGAAGTATACAATAGCGAGGATGAGGATGACAATGAAGATTATCGTCTCACTAACAAAGCTTCGAAAAACGACCTTAAGGATGTCATTAATTTGTATAAGCAGCAACTGAGCAAAATCAACGACCCACCAACTCCAACAACTTTCGGAGGGTTAGAAGGTAGCTGCTGAATTTCATTTTAAACGTATTAATTGGATGTTTCAAATTTTCGTCAGAAATTCGTGAGCAATCTATGGAAAGCTCTAATAATTCATCACTGCTTACTAAGAAGGGAGTAGCAAACAACATATCGACAGTCGACTCAAAAGAAGCCAAAATCAATGCCATGAAGGACAAAGTCAAGCAAGCTATGGGAGCTGATACCTTTGACAAGGTATTTTAGTCTTTTATATTTACCCTCATATTAAATTCAAAAAAAAGGTTTATACTTATCTCAAGAAGCACAGAGAACTTGGAACTAGTGATGACGAAGTTCAAAAACGTCTTCTCGAGATGGTTGGGAAAGCCAACATGCAACTCTGTTTCGATGTAGACCAAATAATATTCCGAGAGGCATTTTAGCAGGTAAGAGCATATTATGAGCCTTTTAAAATTTGATTACTTGCAAGTACCCCTTCCAGCTTCATATATCTTAAGAAATGAATTATCTTTTTATTACTCAACAGTAAAAAGTTAAAACAGAAAGAAATCAATAAAAATGTTGCGAAAGATCTAACTTACAAAAAAAAAAATAGTCTATACAAAAAACCAGATTAGCAAATTTCAAATTTCAACGGACATTTTGACACCTAACAAATATTTGAAATTTAGTCTTTATTTGTCAGTTATTTTAAATTTTCAAAGATATCCGAGTATTTTCGATGGAGTCTTTTAACCTTGAAAAGGTTTGCTGCTTTGAGGATGGAAGAGTTCATGCTACATTCTCTGACAAGACCGCTCAGATTATTCAGAATGAACTAAGTAAACAGATAGATCCTAAAGAGTTTCTCTAAAGAAAATCTTTTAACAAATTGTCATAGACTGCATTAGCTACTTCCAAAACAACGGTACCAAGCTCCGTTTCAACCTGCAAACCACTCCAGTCAGAGATAATATCAAATCCAAACTTTACACAACACTCAAGGTAATTAGCCTCAACTGCAAGCCGAGAAAATAACCTTCATCTAAACACATAATTTCAGGTTCACAATATTTTTGGTAAAGAAACTCTTGCTAGTCACGAGGATTTGTTTGAAGATGAGCCCAAGAAACTGCTACTTAAGAAATGTCTGAAGGCTGGATGGGGAAGGACAGAGTCTGCGATCAAGAAATATCTTAAAATTTTACCTGATGGCAGCATTCAGTTTTCTTCTGTGGATGATTTAGCAAAAATCACTCTTTTTCCAAATGGCTTCCTATTCCAAGTTGATTATCAACAATACTTGCCAAAGAAGAAACCACTATGGGTGAATCGCGCCATGCTCGGTGAAGACACCGAAAATTTTACCAAAGACTTCCTCAATAGTGTTGGAACTTCGGCAAAGAGCATGAAAAAGGAAATGAATGTGATGAGGATGGGCTACGAATATGTAAAGGTTCAAAAAATTTTTAATATATGGGACTTTCCTGTACAATGGAGCTATCCCCTATATATCGTTCTTGCCAAATATGAAGAAGTTCTATCCCAGAGAGGAAAAACAATTAATATCAGCGCTCGCTTTTCGCTTGACTTTGGAAGATGGGTTAATGAAAATCTTCAAGAACTTTCACATTTCCCAAATTTTAATAATTTTAGTGAGCAACCAGACCCTATGTTTCAAACTCCAAAACGTGACACTGAATACTTACTCAAGCAAAATTTAACTGAATTGACGGATACAAGCGCTGATGTTGTGTATACTGAGCTTTCAAAAGATATCAAGGCACTGGATGAAACCGACGAAATCCCTATTGGAAAGGATTCTTGGAAGGATGACAATAAATCTCCCTTGGCTGATTTATACAGAAATGACTCGCCTGTCTACTACCAATATACAAAAGATTTCGTAATTTGGCTCAGTTCCAATGGACAAGCTGTCATCTACAGCTCCAGAGATCAGTCCATCTTTTTATTAAACAATGAGGGAACATTCTTCTCTCAATATCTCACTAATGAAAGAAGCGTTCTCGCAAAGGAAGAAGATGAATACGAAATGAAATTCCACAAAGACACCATTCCTCCTCGGATAAGAAACTCTAAATGTCCGGAGGGTTATGAAATTCATGAGCCTGTCAACGAAGCTTTGAGAATGAAAGCAAAAGCAAAAATTGTGACTCTTAATGAGCCTCAGAATCAACACAAAAGCCGAACATATGATATCAACTTTGACCCACGTGCTGCAAACTTTGAACTCTTGCAAAAAGTTACTAATCCAATAGGGTGTTTCGAAGCTTACAAAAATCGGACAGTAAAGGTCTTATTTAGTGACAGGACTATCTTGAGGATTGACTATGGAGATGAACATGCTTCAATAATTTCCAAAACTGGAGAAAGCTTAAAAGTCTTAATTGACAAACCAAATGATTATGCTTACTATATCAACCACGCTCTTGACTTTTATGAAGATATGTTCTTGGATAGCACCACAAAAGTTCAAAAAATTCAACAGCTACAAGAGATTACAAATATCATTCAAACTGGACTTGAACGAAATGAGAGAGTTCTGCACCTTACTGGCTATACAGAGTCTGTAAAAACAGAACAGCAGCCATCCTTTTACCTACAGGACTCTGGTCGACTGAATGAGAGTGAACTTGGTTCTTTTTATCACTCTCCTACAGATATGAGTAGACATACTCATCAATTTGACATGAGCAGACATACTCATCAGTTTGACATGAGCAGACATACTCATCAGATGGTCTACGATATCGATGAGATATCATTTCAGATTCAAGCGTAACTTTTTTTCTCTCTCTTCATTATATCGACTGAATTTTTTTAGACAACTAAAAAAGAATGAAGAAATGCTCTCCTCACTCAAGAAAGCTTACGATGACACTTCATTTATACAATCCAGAAGATATTGAAATTTTTTAAAACAATCGAGGCCCACTATAAAATCAAATTGTGATTGACTCATGAAACACTCCCGAATAAATTCTTAATTTCATGTTAATAGATGACGTATAGAAAGCAAAGTTATGTCTAGACTAATTCGCAAGTATATATCAAACTTAGCTATTGTGCACTTAGTAAGTAGTTATGATATCAGTTGAGAACTTTACTCATGTAGAAAAAAGTCTCAACTGGAAGAAAGAAATCACTTTCATACTAAGTAGCGCTTAATCGACAAAATATAAGCTCTGTTGTGGTCTTATTGCTCGATCTTTATAATATATCATGGAACTCTGGATTATTTCTACTTAAAATACCGATTCAAAATTGATTGTAAAGTCTCTTTTACGAATCGGATATAAAATAAAGCACGATTGGATCAGCTTGCTTCTGAAGACCCATCAAATTATATAAAGACGTCGATTGGTTGGGGATTATATTCATAAATACTGACCTCAGAGCTAAATTCTTCTTGAGTATCGAACAGTCCTTCGGCATTAAATTGGCAACTCATTATTGGAATATTTCTTATCACTTGCCGGACTGTAGGCCTCCAAATCCAAATGATTTTATTTGGCCATTTACTTCTCGAAGCATGACAAGTACTCAGCTCAACTTTATCCAAAAATGATTGTTTTTCTGCTGTGTCAAGACTGATTTCTATCAGGTATAGTATTTTTAGCTTATACCAGCATTCGACATTTTTAAAGATCAATAGTCCACCTGTAAACTTTATTGGATTCCAGCTAATATTTAAACACTCCAAGTTTATCCAGTCCTTTTTCGCAGCAATTTTACTTGCTCCTTCAGCAGTGATTAAATTCGATTTCAAATTTAGAGAACTTATTTTTCGCAAAGCAGCTATTTCAACAAGAGTTGCGACTCCTTTGTCTCCGATATAGTTATAGCTCAAATCAATGAATTCAATGTTAGGAAATAAGAATTCTGCATCTCTTGTATCAATATTGGTAAGCAAAGGGACGAAAGTTGGAGGCCGAACAAATAGCAACGTGGGGTCTTCAGAGTTTCTATAAGGACTCATGAATTCAGAATCATCCAAAGTAAATTGCTGCTGAATATGGGGATATTTATTGGAACTTAAAATCAATTTTTGAAACTCAAACGCGTTAGAATTATTCCAATGGCCGTCCTGCTCCCAACTGTAGCGGACATTCAAAGCTAGTTCAGGCTTAGTTAAATCTATTTTTTCTGACTTTGATCTTTTTCTTCGGACTCTCTTAAATGTTTTATCTTTCAAATTGATTCGAAAATTCTTATGTTGAAGCCTAATTTTCTCATTTTTCGAATTTATATGGCTTCCTTGCAAGCTAAGTTCTTCCAGATTCCCCCAATATTTATTCTTGAGTAAAGCAAGAGCTCCTAGCAGATATATGTTGTTCTCAGATAAATTCAAGTTTCTCAGAGTTTTCCAGCTGATATTTTGTGAGATTGCTGCCGCTCCTTCGTCGCCGAAGAGATTTCGGGAAAGATTGAGTTCTTGAAGCTCTGTCCAGCTCGTATTTTGACCCAATATCAGAGCACATTTGGCGCAGAGTTTGTTATTTGATAGATCAAGTCGAAAAAGATGTCTCCAAGTACTATTTTCAGCAATTGATTCTATCCCTTCTATCCTGAGATTATTTGATGATAGGTTCAGGTTTTCTAAATTAATCCAGGTCTGATTTCTTCCAATTATTTTGGCTCTCTCATCTCCAATACTATTATCCGCAAGGTTGACAGAAATCAGGGTATTGAATGAATTAATTTTGTTTAGAGAGTCATCATCCAATTGATTAGAAGATAAATCAAGCATCGAGAGGTTTTTGTTTTGGGAGGTTAATAATAAATTATCGTACCCACCTTCAACCTCAGCTATTTTGTTGTTCGCAAGCTGCAATTTTTTTTGCTTCGTGCCACTCATTAGACTTACAAGCCCACTGCTGGTTATATTATTACCTGATAGATCAATTTTTCGAAGACAACTCCAGGTAGTATTTGTCGATAGACTCTCGGCACCCTTATCGCCGATTATATTATTACTGAGGTCCAAATTGCGTAATTCATGCCAAGTAGTTTTTTCAATTAACACCATCACACCCTCATCGCTTATTTCATTGGAAGCCAATTCTAAAGTCTGTAAGTTTGTGCAATAGGCATTACTTGCTAGTGATGCTATCCCTCTATCCTTTATTTGGTTGTTGGAGAGTCTAAGAGTGAAGAGTTCTTGCCATCTTTGAATTTTGGAAATAGCGATGGCTCCTTCAACACCGATTTTATTGTGAGATATATCTAATGTCCTTAGGTTCGTCCAATGAAAATGTCGAGCCAATTCTGTCGCCCCCTCCTCAGCTAATCTATTACTAGAGATATCAAAGTGTTTAAGCTTTGTCCAACATGAATTCTGCACAAGTTTAGAAGTTCCGACATCAGAAATGCTATTATAGGATAAATTAAGAATGCAAAGGTTTGTCCAACTGTCATTTTCAGCCAATACTTGAGCTCCTTCATCTCCAAAACCGCAATGTGATAGGCAAAGGGAGTGCAAATTTGGACCAAATGAGTAATTTGCAAGTACACCTAATTCCTTTGAACTGATCGGATTGAATGATAGATCCAAAATTAATAGGTTTTCGAATATTTTATTTGGACGATGTATTGCAGCTTCACCATTATCATCATCAACCATTGAATCTGATCTCCTTTTATTGGAGTGCTGCTTCCTCAGTAGCGCAATTAGTTCTTTCAAGGCAATGAAATTATCTGATATATTTAAGATTCTTAGATTTTCATACTTTGTCTTCGCAAAAGAGTTAAGTGAAGAGAGACTCCTCTGCTCGTTAGAAAGGTTCAATTCTGTATCTTTCAACCACGTTCTAATGTGTTGAAAGAGATCAAAGGTGATCCAAGTATGTGTGGATGATTGCTTGACACCCTTCCCTGCGTGAACTCCAACGATGTAGCACTCATTATTTTTTGTCCTGTAAAATATTCCTGAGCCACTATGTCCAGTATTTGTCTGAAATGACCCTATGAGCATGCCATTCTTTATTTCACTTAAAGCTTGTTTAAATCCCCATAGTTCATAGTAGTTCCTTCCTATTGAAATATTGTTTCCGATTGGATAACCCCATAACTCGAACATCTTATTCTCTCTTATCATTTTCTCCAAGTTAAATTGATTCCCGACATGTAATCCAAAATATCCGACTGTGTCTCCAATAGGTTCTGCAAGCATGAGAACTGCAACGTCTTCATTTGAGTTAAGCTTGTAATTTGGCAGATAGTAACAAGAAATTACATCTATTACACCAAATGGAGTATCCCAGCCTCCGGCTCCAGGAATAAAATGAATATCTATATGTTTCTTATTTGCCACTACGTGAGCTGCCGTCAAGACAATATTTCTGGCAATCAATACTCCCGATCCTCGAGCAACTTCTGCTTCTCTCACTTTATCGTACACTGAAACAAGTCCAATTGCGCAGTAAGGCCATATTTCGGTATCTGTGCACTGCTGACTTTGAGGTTCTTTTGGAGGTATGCCAGTTTTGATCGTTTGCAATTCGTGTTCGAAAATTATTTGATGATTTGATTGTAACTTGCTTGGAATCGAGCACTCTGTTATTATTTCTTCTTTTTCTAATACATTTTCATCGATTGAACTTCTAACTTCGTTTTTTCCCACAGACCCACTCCTGCTGCTGACATTATCGACCAAACATTTTGAAACTGTTGGGAAAGACAGCGATTTCTTCAATTTTCGAGGTCTATTGCATGTTTCTCTCCAATTCAGCTTTCCCACTTGCACCTGCATTTTATTTGGAATAACGAGCAGAGTCATCAATTCAGTTAAATGAAAATGCGAAACTTGAACAATGTCAAATAAAATATTTTTTTCACATGAATTTTAGTGCTTTCAATTTAATAAACTAATGGACTAGCTTACTTTCTTTACTTTATTTAGTATGTTCCAAGGTTGCGGTTTCATGAGCTTAGCTGCTCCTATTTATCAAAACAACTTATTTAAAACGCTTGTGTTTTGAGAAGATATACCTTTGCAACAAATCTTTCGTCTATTATTTTGATTCTAAAATTCAGAGAAAGGTCCCTCGATGCCTCGAGCCAGGAAATTGTCGCTATCATAAATCATTTTCCTTAAATAGCTTTCAGATAAATGACTTCTCTGCTACTTATTAATTTGTAAGATACTCTGGAGGGTATGAAATAAAAAGCACAACAACGCAAAGTAATTCGAGTTTGAAAACTCATAAATCGCGATTGATCTCCAGCGATAAAAAACTTCCATTGATGAAGAAGTCGTCTGAGATTACCCACTCTTGGATGTACGTGCCATGTACAAGCACGAGTTTTTTGAAGCACGATCAAAAAACTCGTTTGAAGAAATCGACATTTTTTTAAATAAAAACAATTGAAAGCAATTAATCTTCATCAAACGGTAGTCACAGAGAAGCACATGATTGTAAAAGATACTGAGTAGAACTTTTATCACTGTCATCATTCATGAATTGGATAGTTAAATTCATCCATCGGTATGTAATCAGTTCCACTTACACCAATCTTGAAGTTTCATGAGTTTAAGCAAGCGATTGTCATATTGGACAATTTATAACTCACACTTACCCCTTGTCAAGTTCGACAAAAGACGGCTACAGATCTAGCTGATTTCTTTCGAACATCTTGTTCGAATTCTATTTCTTACAGGTGCGGCTTTTAGCTTCATGGCATTTTTGCAAGGTCCTTAATATTAGGCCCCTCAGCATTATTTCAGGAATTCACGACTTAGCAAACTTTATTACGGGATCAAGCGCATCTATTTAAAATCAGGATCTATCTTTATTAAACTTCATAGTTGCTTAAAATTGATTAAGTTTCGACTTAAGAGCCTAATTGAGGCAAATTTTATCAATTGAATTTACAAAAATTGTAAATGTCACTCTCAGTACAGCTTGCAGCCTGTTTTTACAGGTACAAAATACAGCTCAACCGGTTCAAGAGGTCAATGCTTGGACTTCTCTTATCTCCTATAATCAGCGGAGTATTGATATACATGCTCCGTGACAATCTCAAGAATCCCGATTACTCTCTCTTTGGATATCTGGTTATGATTCTCGTCGGCAACTCATTCAATGGCTATGTCCGTGTGACGATAGGAGATGTCGTTAATGAAAGAAAAGAGAAACTCAAAGAGCTCATGATTATGAATGGTCTGTCATCCTTCAGCTATAATATGGGAGTTTTAATTGTTGCCATCATGAAAGCGGCTTTGATGGGTCTGCCCATCATCCTCTCTTTCGCCTTTATCACCACTATCCCCCAGGTTTTGGCGTTCTATGGCATATTTATCGTTTCCGCATTAGCATATGCTCCATTAACATTGACGTTGAGCACATTTTTCTCAAGTCCCAAGCTTGCGATTCAAGTGGGTGGAATCTTCTTTTCGCTCCAATCGTTTGCTTTCTTGCTTGGGCAGCGCCAGAAAACTCTGGGAGTCAATATTTTGGTCAGTCTGCTTCCATCAACTCCTATGGCCTTAATGACAGCTGATGTTTTAGGTGCCAACACCTCTATCCCTGGCTACAATTTTCTTATCGGATTTTCGATGCTGATCTTCGATGCTATCCTCTATTACTTACTTTTCTTATACTTTGACGCCGTCATTCCTATGGAAGGTGAAGTCAAAAAATCTTATTGCTTCTGCTTGCGAAGAAGAAGAACCACAGAAGTTGAGCCTTTGAATGACTCTGAGCAAGTAATTTCAAAGATGAATATTGAATTGAAAGATTCGCTGGTACCAAATGCTAAACTTTCTCCCTATGGTCCTGATTTTAGCTCCGCTCTCTACCATGAAGAAATCCCAGGAATTGAGCAACGTCACAAAAACCTTGCTGTCAGGAACCTTAGAAAAATATTCAACGGAGTCGCAGTTGTAGACGGTGTCTCTCTTTGCATGTATGAACGAGAGATATTCTGTCTCCTTGGACACAATGGTGCTGGAAAAACGACCACCATAAACATGCTTACTGGTATTCTTAGAAACGACGGTGGCGAAGTTAACTACGATGGAAGAGATTTTTCTGATGATTTCGAATCGATCCGACTGAACATTGGCTTATGCGCTCAAAAAGACATTCTATTCCACTACCTCACTGTTAGAGAGCACTTGCGATTCTTTGGTTTGGTTAGAGGAATCGGTGAACCTGAACTTAGTAATATTATCGCGGTGTTACTCCAGAAATGCCATCTTACAAGCGAAGCCGATAAACTCGCCCCAACTCTCAGTGGAGGAAACAAAAGAAAGTTGAGTCTTGCTATCTCCCTTATTGGAAACCCCAAAGTCATCTTTTTGGACGAGCCAACTTCCGGCATGGATCCAAATACTAGGAGAGGCATTTGGGACATCCTAAAGGCACTCCGAGAAGAAGGAAGAACGATCGTCCTCACAACTCACCATCTTGATGAAGCAGATGAATTGTCTAACCGTATTGGAGTGTTAACCAGAGGAAAGCTGTTCTGTGTAGGCTCTTCTGAATTTATCAAAAAGAAATTTGGTGTCGGCTACCACTTAGTGTTAACTCACAAAGAAGAGCAGATAAGTCTGGGAGCAAACAATACATCAACTCCAGAACATATTGCAAATCTCGTTCAATCATCCATCCCTTCCGCAGTCCGAGTAGAAGATTCTGCTCCAGGCGTCCAAAAGTTCCTCCTACCTTTCACCGAACAAGATCGATTTGCCAAGTTATTTACAGAATTAGAAGGCCACCAAAACGTAAAAGTCAGTTTAGAGATGAATTCGCTCGAAGATGCTTTCATCAATATAGGGTTGGAAGAAGAAAAGTACCTCGCTAAAATAGCTAATCCTAATGATGTGTCGATTCAGACTGAAGAAGTCCAAATTAAAGCTCCGGATAGCATCAATCATAACCCGAGATATGTCTTTTGGGACCAGTTTACCGCTCTCCTGATGAGAAAGTTCTTCCAAACTGTCAGAAATGCCGAAAACATGTTCTTCTATTTCTCACCATTACTCTTTATAATCTTCGGTTTCCTATACACGAGTGTCTTAGGAACGGATACTAGTGGTGCAACAGGAGACCTTGTCAAAGCTATTCAGCTTCTTATCTACACTCTGCTTGGATTTTCATTAAGTAGTTCGATCTACATGTTCCTGATTGTGAAAGAAAAGCAGGACAATGTCAAATACATGCTAAAAGTGATGGGCTGCAGAACTCTCCCCTATTGGGTCGGATCTTTCGTTGCTGACGCCATCATAGCCCTAGGGGTTGCTGCTGTCGTGGTCTTGTTCACCTATATCTACGACATCAAAGGGTTAAATCAGCAAATTTTCTTCTTTTACTTTTTTGTCTATGGATATTCGCTGAACCTGATCGCCATGGCCTACTTTTGGAGTTGGATGTACTCCAATGCCGTGAGCTCCCAAAAATATTTTGGACTTTTCGCGACCTTCCTACTTTGGATGCTTCCTTATATTCCTTGCTGGATTTGGGCCGACAAAGCTATTGGAGCTCCACTCCGTTATCTCAGTTATGTCCTCTCGCCTATGTCAACATTCTTTGATGCTTCACTGTGTCTTGCTATCATCATTCCATATGGATCACAAGGTGTGAGTCAAATTCCATACATATGGAGCAAACCATGGTATTATATCATTGTGATGGTTGCTATGACTCTGCTATATTTGGGTGCGACAATCGTTATTGATAGCTGGAGATATAATCTCCGCCCACAGCAAGTCCAACCAAGCCAGTTCTTGGTAGGGCCAGATTTGGTAGCAGATCAGCAAGCAATCATTGCAGAAGAACAACGAGTTGGAAACCCAGCAAGCCAAGATTTAGTCAAACTCGTTCATATGAACAAAGTCTACAGCAATGGATTCACTGCTGTGAAAGATGTTACCTTTGGAGTCAAGAAAAAGGAGATCTTTGGGCTTTTGGGACCCAATGGAGCTGGAAAATCGACCACATTTAATGTCATGACTGCGATGATTCCAAGAACAGGAGGCTCAGTCCAACTTCTTAACAGAGAGGTAGATAGAAATATCTACGATGTATTCAAAAATGTCGGTGTGTGTCCTCAATTTAATCCTCTCTGGGGTAACCTTACCGTGAAGGAGCATTTACAGATATTTGGACTAATGAAGGGTTTGCATGGCCAAGAATTGGAGGAAAATATGAACTACTTTAAAGATATTCTGTCATTGGCTGAGCATTTCAAGAAAAAAGCCGATCATCTTAGTGGCGGAAACAAGAGAAAACTCTGTGTGATTCTTGCACTCCTTGGAGCCCCTCAAATTCAATTCCTCGATGAGCCTTCAACTGGTCTCGATCCAATCGCCAAGAAATTCCTCTGGAAGAGTCTGACTGATAACCTAAATCAAAGAGAAGCTTCCATAGTGTTGACAACTCACTCGATGGGAGAAGCGGAAAATCTCTGCTCTCGAATCGCCATAATGATTAATGGACGATTTGTCTGCCTTGGACCTGTTGAAGAACTCAAAGCCAAGTTTGGACAGGGATATAAAATAACCCTGACTAAAGTTAGCTTAGCTCAACCTTCGCTTGTTGACATTGTCCGATCATTTTCTCCGCAAGCTATTGAAGTTCCTGAAGCTAGCCAAAGCAATCAGACTTTCCAGATCCCTTCACACAACTTCAGCTTCAGTAAAGCTTTCAGTTTCCTCGAGACTATGAAAACACAAGGCCAAATCAAAGACTTCTCAATCTACAACACTACCCTCGAGCAAGTGTTCATTCAGTTCTCGCGCTTCCAGATCCAATATGAGCAACCCCAGTCCACAAATAATGACGCAGATCTTCCGAGAGACCTACAAGTGTGAACTCATTAAAAGATAAGCATTATATATATATGACCTTGATATTGATTGTTCATATCGAGAATTGATTTTATACAAATAGAGAATATTGAATATTGAGTTTCGTGAATAAATAAATTTCAGTAAGCGCTGCCCTTGCGCGTTTTGATAAGTGAGCAATCAAATTTAAACAGTTATCTGAACTCCTATTTACAACTAGGTTGATATAGGTAATGTGATCCATTGAATATCTTTAAATCAAATAATGGCCGTACGGTTGTTGAGGATTGATTCGATTTTCAATATCGAACTGATCTCTGGAATAATTATGATGGACTGAGTGAGGCCGAGAATAAATTCGATACATTTACTACGATATTTTTCTATTGACAACTTTCCTTGTTGATAGCAGGTTGATAGATTAGAAGAAAATTGGAATTAGGAAATAATTTGAATTTTGAATTTTTTTGAAAAACAAAAATTATCAATGTCCAATTACAGTAAAGGGGAAAGCTCATCATATGCTCGAAAGAGCTCGAGTAATTATTATTACAAGCTACGAATTTTGTAATGTGTATAAAAAGTTGGAAAGATGAACTCAAAATTGTTGTATTTGGTAATTCGGGAAATGTTTTCACTTGAATTCTAATATGTTGATAATTCGAACTTGTTTTCTAAATGAAAATCAATCTGAAAAGGAATTATGTAGAGGTATAATTCTTGAATTGTGTTTTATTTAGGATTCTCAGGGAACAGATTGAATTAATAATGTTCAAGATCTCTTTTGAAACCTGAAATCCACATAATAATCGTTAACCTCTTGTTGTAACATGATTATGTGAACGAGAATAGCTAAACAATGTAATTTTTTGATGATAGTAATTAGTGTTTTACTAAGTGCTTCGAAACTACATGAAAATGCTCCATCTTTAGATATATATTGTGAAACAGTATGTGAGAATATAATTAAAATACTTTGTTTTAGTAATCAAAGCTGATGGTCACCCTTAGCATGCAGCTGCTTCTATTCGTTCAGATCGGACAGCCCCAGAGAGAAGAAAAGATTCTTTGGCCAAAGAAATGTAGTGGAAGGAAACTACAATAATCTTGCGTGGCACTTGATATCCCTGACTCTAGAAATCCTTAAAATATTTTACATAAGAATTGATAGCAATTCAAAAAACTCATCAACTCTAAAAAAAAAAAGCTTGAAACTATTGCTAATTGATAATCAGCCGCATGAATGGGGTGATTAGTTTTTATCAACAAGTTTTTCAATTGCAACAAGAAATTTTTTTTTTCCTTTCTAACTTTATTCTTCTTTTGTTTGTGCTATCTGAATTATCCTTTTCGTGGCTAATTTGAGGAGATCTAAGCATTATCGAATCGTACTTGAGAGAGAGAGAAATCAGAAGTTCTTCATGAAATCATATGGGTTTTGTCCTACATTATTCTGAGGCTGACGGTTTCAAAAGTGTACCATGTGTATTCAAAAGTGCAAATTCAAGAGAATATAATTATATCACAAAACTTGAGGAATTGCCATTTCATTCTGGTATTCCTGAAAATGGATAAGTTCTGGCTGCCAGAAAATTAAATAAGTTATATTTAAGTTGAGATGAGAAAAACAGTTTTTATAGTTTTCACATTCTTCCTCTTAATATCGTCTGTCAGTAGCAGCACTTGCGATGGAATGAATTGTGCTGTATGCTGTGTTCCAACTGATCCACCGGTGTGCTCAACCGATCCAAACGCCCTGAACTGCGAAATGAAACAAGAAACGAACCGAACTCAGCTATACAGTTTGGTGGGAGTCCTTCTCGGATTTTTAATTGGTACAAATTAACATGTTATTAATGCATCTGAAGCTGCTGGATGTGCTAGGTCTTCCTATTTTATTGTTTATCTGTGATCAGCTCATCATGAGCAAACCATTTGCATGTTCGCAAAGCGTATGCGAATTCATTGCAAATCGATTGTGTTGCTGCATATGTACTAATAGAAAAAGACAGAAGAAGACTAAAGCAGCAGAAAAAAGAGAAACAAATCAAGGAAGTAATGAAAAGAATCCACAAGTTCAAACTAATGAAGAGGATCCGGAGGTAAATATCTTGAGATGAAACGGTTTTTGATTATACTAACAGTCGCAGACAATCAGCCCCAAGAAAGGAAAGATAGGATATCAAAAAATTGTACCGGAGCAGATAGATGTGAGTCAGCTGAGCAACTCGAATTCTGTGTAATTATTATAAATTTGAATTCTTTTGTAGGTTAATCGTCATCTTAGGTTCATGAACAAGGCTGCTGCTAAACTCCCTTACCATTGAGATACAAAGAAATTCGGCCTCTTTTTCTCTTTTTTATTCAATTTTTTTTTACTACGCTGCATAATTTGAAAGAGTCGACCTTGAAATATATATTGGTGTGGCCTTTTGAAAACAATTTCATGGCTTCTGGCATATTGAATGTGTACTTTGGGTTGTATAGACGATCTTGATGAAATTATTATTCAAGAAAAAATGGTTTTCTCATTGTTTTTTTTCTTCCAACATTTATTCAGTTTCAAACAGTGGGAGCACTACTTTCTTGGATACTCCCTTTGTCTGCGCAAAAGGAAAATAAAAAGTCTCTCTTCGATATTAATGATTTGTCCATTTATTCCTCAATACTATTATTTCTCAAACTAAGAAGCTTCTTCATGCCGTAAAGTATTGCATATAGTTGGCAAGAAATGCATCTGGCACGAGTACTAAATTGATCTATTTTACATTTTCTTTTATCTCTTCCGAAAAGAAGTAAAACAAAAAAATTCCAGCAATCGCAAATTTAGGTTATGATACCAATCAAGCTCTCCATCTTGATATCAAAGTTCACTGAAAATATGTATTACATGAAAACAGTTAATATTTAAGAAGAAAAATAAGCCATTCTTGTTTGTGCTCAGGTGTTCTTTGTTGTCCCAAGAGATTCAGCGTTATTAAGCTTTTAAAGTTGATCATGCAATTCAAAACTAATGTCCTCTTTTTTCAGACCTGATAGAAATTATAGAGAGGCAAAAATTGATTTAATCTTGAGAAGAATTCAAAAAATATCAAACTTCAAAAAATTTCAGGATATTTATCGAAATATTGAGTAAGCAATACACACATATTGCATGACATTTCGCCAACCTTCTGCCACAACTCGTTCTTGCATGTTAAACAAATCTTGTGCCCACAACCCAATTCAGCAGAAGAAGCATCAAGAAGATTATCAAAACAATATTGACAGGTCTTTGAATTTTCTTTGCAATTTTTGCACAGAGGGAAACCTTGTTTGAAAGTACCCTCAAAGCAAATCTTGCACCAGCACTCGCATGGGTTGCGATCAGTTGATTCTTTTCTACAACTTAGGCAGAAACTTCGATTGCATGAACAAACTTTCATGTTCTTTCTAATATCAACTCTCATCTTTTTAAAGCAAAAAGGACAGTAACAGTAGCATTGCATGAGAGAATTGTTATGATCAAAACAGTGGATTTCATTGCAATGGGAACATTTTTTGCACTGAGGCACTCCATCTTTTTTCGGTGGTATTTCGATTTGATGACTACATTTCAAACAAGGAGCTGTTTTTATGGGACTGTTAACGACACCATTTGGCAATAACCCTTGTTTTTGATAATGTGAAGGCGAAGATTCTGTCTTGAGAATCCTCTGATTTGACCCATTTCTATTCAAAAAATCTTCTAACTCTTTCTTGTCAAGACTCTTGTTGCATGAAACAGAAAGGCATGTGCTCATCAAGGAAATATGCTGGCTAGGGTCGGTGATGCAAGATAGACAGAAAGCATGGGAACACAATGAATTCCTAAAAACAACTGAATCTCTATAATTTTTATTGCATAGGTCACAGCTTTTGTAATTGCCCTTGTTTACTCCAACCTCAGAACTACTCGGGGATTGTTTCATGGATTGTGGTGATTTTAGCTTCTCTTGTATCTGAGTAGCGAGAGAAGACGAGGGATTTCTTTGTAAATATTGAGTCAAGAACGTTTCGGCATTTTGTTTTGTGACATCACAATCACAATCGTAGTTGATCATGGAAGAGAGCTGGGTATAATTGCTAATGACGCATTCAAGACAATATCCATGCTTGCATCTCTCACCTTTGAGGAATGCTTGATGTTGTGGCGATTTTTGGCATTTGGCACAAGATTTGAGTAAAATCCCATTACTTGACGAAACTACCAGCGATTTTTTGGAGTTGATTGCTTCCAGAGTCAAATCATACGAGTCATAACAAATGAAACTCTCATGCCCTTTCCTGATCTTGATTTCAAGAATACAGAGGCTGAAGTATTGTAGCTGAGAATCGTGACAAAATAACTTTTGCTCCATATTGGATCCATTTTCATTGTGTATTTGTATATATTCGATGTTATAAGGTTGTAAGGATACAAAAATTGACAGAATTTGTGGGTAAAACTCGGTAATGGAAGAATCTTCAATAATTGCTGTGCGTAAAGTTGGTGAAGAATATTTTTGGTCCATCATTAGATGATGCAACACGAGTATGCGTGATGATTGAGCGACCGCGTTTACGAAATTTGGATCTTCAATGATTTTGGAATAAATATGCGAGAACAAGCTCTCCATCCTATCGTTCACTTGAAGTGTGGGCATGAATCTGTCCCTTTCTTCATTAATAATGCTTACCAGATGTTGGAAGTTCTTCTCAACAGCTTCCAAATCTGAAAGAATTTGCTGGTTCGTCATGTATTCGAAAGCCTTTTTGATCTGGTTAATTCTTGGCTCACATGCGTGAAGAATAATATCATCCATCAAAATGGAGCCTAAAATGTGAAAAATGGGCAATTCTTTGCCAATGTATTTTCGAAACATCGCTTTCTTTAGGTTTTCTCTTCTGAGAGAGGATACTACACCACTCTCCTCCAGATAGTCATCAAGTAAACCTTCATAGTCAAAAAACTTTGAGAATAGCTTGCAACTCTGTCTGATTGCTATTGTTGGCTTCATTAAGTTTGTTGTTTGCATCATAGATAAAAACTTATATTTATAAAGCAAAAATAAACAACTCTGCTTTACTCAAATTGATTTTAGCGAGAATTATGAGATATCTGAGACATACCTGGCCAGTAAAGAAATTACTCACAAGTAGACCATAGGTATAGTATTGGCATGGAAATGTAACAAAGTTTAACAAAAAGTAGATTGCAACTGAGTTGGGAGCAGCACACTTTGCCTTAATGACAAATTGGTTCTTAATATCTTCAGATTAATTCTTCAATGGTGTATTCTTTTTCAGAGAGCTCAACATCATTACTCTGAAAAGACACCTGAAATCGTTCTATTATTTCGTAACATCCACTTGTTTGCACGACAAACGATCGATTTGTTGAAACAACTCCGTTAATATATACAAATTCATACATTCTATGATACTGAATTTCACATCCTAATTAAATTTCACATACAAAAGAAATTAACCTATTACAAAAGATTGAACTTAGACATATTCTATAACCAGCAGCTTAATTTAAGGCCAAACCGGTATCAGTTTTTATGTATCAAGCAAATTTTATCGGCAAAACTTTGCATGTATGAATTACAGCATCCTTAGGAAATATACACACAAACTGATGTCAATATTTAAACATGATCATTGTTGAACATGTCTCTAGAATGAACAATCGATCGGTAAATTTACCCTCACTAATCAAAGATATTCAAAAAATGCCATTATTGGCAGGTGATCTGAAGGATGTTTATAATTCGGTAAGGATTTGCTTCTAATGTCTTCAGGAGTCGGAAGTTGCAGAAGTGCTATGGGTTTTAACCTATGGTGAAGAGAGAACATCAGCATTGACAGTAGCAAAATACGAGCTTACGATTCTGGGGTGTAGAATATATAATCTAAGGTTCCTTTGTAACTTTCAGTGTAATTTGTGTAGTCAGGGAATCCTTGGCTCCCATCTTCTGGTGCGACTATACTTTTGTAGTCCTTGTAGGCTCCCTCCCATTTAAATGGAGATTTTAGAGCGACATATTCCTCATAAATCTCTTTGTAAAATCTATAATTTTCTGGTAATATCTTCTTGCAACGTTCTTCTTTTGGTTCTTCTAAGGTTAAGAACACCCTAATGGTGTTGGTGTCTGGTGGAGAATTGAAATCTCCACACAAGAGTATTGGCTCATCTTCTTTGATATTCGCTTTCATCTAATCAATTATTCATTAGTTTAGCTCTCATTGACTATGGTGATGTAAGAGTATTACGTATCTAAGGAGCAAATACATTTGAAGATATTTGACGTAATCCAATCTGGCATCCCAGTAGAAATGAGTGTTAATAACATGGAACGTTTTCGAGTGTTTTTTCTATTCTCAGGTAAGAAAAATAGAGTTTTGTTTTGTGAAAATACGTCTTGGATCTTCAAATGAAGAGCTAACTTGTCACGCACGAAATCCATGTTGTCAGTATATTTGTGATCGACGTCATAATCAAGAAATCCTTTGCTTAACACGGTCAGCTCTCTGAATACGGAAAGAATTATACAGTGATGTACAGGAAGAGGATAATGTACCTTGATTTTTTCAAGCCAATGAGGCAGCCATCGTTTCTAGACTTTCTCTTCTTGTAAAATACTTCGTAACCTAGATCTGACAATGCTTGCTTATAAATATCCTCGAAATGATCAACTTCCTAAAATACGATGTCAGTGAGGGTCCGCGTTGTAGTGATATGTACTTGTAAGCAAACTATATCAGCACTCAAGTCTTTAATCTCTCTGATCTAAAGATCCCAATTTAGAGGAGGTGCTAAAATACGTTTTACAATTTTTGGCAATCTTTCTTTGAAGTCTAATGATTCTGCATCACAGAATGGGAAATGTGGGGCGTCACAAAAGCAATCCGCAAGAATATTGTAGGAAATAATGGAGAGGTGTGCCGAGTCTTTATCGAAAGCTTGCTCTTTAGGAATTGACGCAAATTTAAATTCTTTGATGTATTCTGGGCTTGGTTCTTCAATGGTAACTTTCTTTTCCGATTCAGAAACTTCGGAAGTCATGTGGGTGGGTTTTGAGCATTTTATTCCCATTTTAGCAGCAATGCGTTTTTAAAATTTAAATTTATCTCTGCTCAGGCTGTATGCTCTGAAGAGCCTCCAAGGAGTGAGAGAATAATTAAACTATTATAACCGCGTTTATGACAGATCCAATGCATCGGAATAAAAAGGTGAATGGACATGAGAAGCTTAGCAGTATACCTGATATCTCTTGCTTGCCTTTCCTACAAATTCTCAAATGCGAATCGAAAATATCTGCGTTTTTTATACAAGAGTAGTCAATTTTCGACTATCATTGAAACACCAACTCGTTTTTCGTGGATAATAAAACTGAATTATCCTATCAGAAGCCTGACCTCCGCTGTGAGAATATTGAAATTTAAAAGATTGGATTCGAATTCTACGAATTAGCGCTTCCACGAATATTTTTGAAATAAAATCAAAAATTTTATGATCTGATAACCTCAAGTGACGTACTGACCGTACAGTACCTTATTCCTTTCACGGTTTCATTGAAGTTCATGAATTATTCACTTTTTTCTCGTTCTCCTTCAATATTCAATAAACTTTTTTTGAGTGTTTTTGAGTGAGCAAATTTATCTTAACTGCTTCTACTCTTTACTTCTGGTATTGTCTCGCAGTTCTAACACAATTGAAATTGGATTAGTAGTCTGGACTGGAGATCGTGTGAGCTCAAATTATGGTAGTTCGCAAATCTCTAAATTTATTGTCTCCAATTCTGTGATTATTTTTCGGTATCTGATCCAATTTTAAAATTGCTTTAACTTTTAGATATTCCTTCTTTCTGATGAAAATTATTGTGAAAAATGTCAAAGGAGAGATTCACGAAGTCCAAGTTGAGCTATCTGACACAGTACTTTTATAGTGAGAGCATAAAATAAAAAATGAACATCTCATAAATTGAAAAAATTAAGCACACGCTCCAAGAATCAAAGGGTTATGAAGCCTCACTGCAAAAATTGGTACTCAGGGGAAAGCAAACTTCAGACGATCAAACTGTTGAAGCTCTCCAGTTAGAAGAAGGAGACTTTCTGGTATTAATGATATCTAAGCCAGTACATTTTGCTCATTATCACGATATAATTATTATTTTGTTTTTTGTGTCTCTAGAAAGTGAATCAGCCTAAGTCAACTCAAGTGTAAGTTGTCTGAAATAGTGACAAACAATCAATCTGACTTGTACTTAGAAAAAGTGATCCCCAAGAATCGAAATCTATGAGTGTTACTCAGCCTAATCAGAGTAAGTAAATGCGAGGCCTGTGGCAGATAATAACTTTAAAAGCTACTCAGGCTACACTAACAAAACCTTTCCCCCTTGGATCGAACTCAATTTTCGAAGGGGATGCTCCTTCTAAGGTCACAATTATCCGCAAAATGTGGTCCTTGACCCTTACTATGTAGATTGTAGTTGAACTCTGTTCTATGGGGTTTGAAAAGGAACAGGTTATTCAAGCTCTCAGAGAAACTAATCCTGACCGTGCAACTGAAACTCTTCTTAATGTAATTCAGATATTTCAAAGCGATAATGTTGACATAAATTGATAGGGAATTCCCAATCAGTCAACAATTCAACAGGCGCAACCTTCAGGTTTTTCGTGTGGAATAAGATCTCATGGAGGAGGAGTGCAAGAGATGCCTGCATCTAACGGTATGCGTAAAATGGTCATAATTCAGGTTACTCTCACACCATTTAGAAAACCCAGTGTCAGCTATTACAAACAATCAGCAGCTACGAGTCACTATTCAACAAAATCCAGTTCTTCTGCAAGGAATATTGAACCAGCTTGCTCAATCAGACCCTCAACTGTTTCAGCTTATTTCACAAAATCAAGAGGCATTTATGCAACTCTTGATGGAAGAAGGAGGTAACAAAAATACAAAAATAAAATTGAAAGAATACTTAGTTTTATTTATTAGGCGGTGGTGCTGAGGGAGGAGAAGAATTTGAAGATGGGTTTGTGAAAGGAGGAGAGAGACCAATAACGAATCAGGCGGATGTTGTTCAGGTGACTCAAGAAGACAAAGAAGCTATAGACAGAGTATTTTCAGTCTTAAGTTGTTGAAATAATCGATTTTCTACGATTAACTAGCTCATTGCTTTGGGATTTGATCAGAAATTAGCAACAGAAGCATATCTCCTCTGTAATAAAAATGAAGAAATGACTGTAAACTATCTTTTTGAATCAAAGATGGGAGGTAGAAGTTATCAGATTAATAAATATTTAAATTTCTTTTAAACAACAAGATCTTGGACCAGATGGACAATAAACATGCAACCAATCAAAAAGATAAATTTTACTTTCTTCTATGAAGGGAATATCGCTTAGTATTGATATTTGAATTTTATTGACTCCAAATCGATGAAGTAAAAATGCAGTAACAACATTCAATTGTAAAGCAAGAAATTTAAAGACGGTATAGAATACTCTATCCAGAATCTCTTGAGCAAGTTTTTACTGTCTTGCTATCATGGCAATAAACTGTTTTATGATTTTTCTCGTGTCGTTTTCTAATTGTTTCTTACGCTATCTTTTAAAACAAATTGAAGGTTTTCTTCTTTATCAAGTTACGTGTCTCATTTCAGAAATATTGGTTCATCCCAAGTATTCATCTTATTATTGTTTCTAATCAAAGATCACTAACAATTACTGGATGTTTGTTTGAAATGATATACCGCTATAAACATGTGGATGAGATCGAAGACCATTTATTTTGTCTATAATGAAATTTCGGTTTGTCCAATGTAAAACTCAAAATGAAACTAATCGAGTTTATTTCGATTACCAGAACGAATTGTTTACTCTGAGATTGAACATATTACAGCTGCTTTTGACTAGATAGCTTAAGAAATATAGTTTCCATTTCTTCGTGAATGCTTTGTGTAATCTCGGCCTTCAGATTGTTTAGCTTATCATTATAAGCTTTCACTTCAGCAGACAGGCTCTTCACAGTTCCTTGGAGCATGGAGCTCTCATCTCGCTTCGAACCTTGAGCTTCCTTTATTCTCTCCAGAGTCAATGATCTTCCCACAGGCATCCATGAGTAGTCTTTCAATCTAACTCTCTCATTCACAAAGTTCTCTAGCCCTGTCATCAACGTCCTCTTCGTTTTAAATTTCTCTTGAATATACACGAGGAGATAAATGTAACTCCAATAATTATGCTCTCGATTAATATGGTCATCGAAATTTGTGAACCTCTCGAACTCGCTACGTTCAATTCCACAAATGAAGCACACACTTTGCGCATCTTCTTCGTTGGCGGTTTTAGTATCTCGAAGATCTCCAAACGCATCAATAATCATACCAAAGATAAGATTCAAGAGGATAGTAATCATGGTTATAAAGAAGGCTAAACTGAAAATAACTCTCAAGAAATAATCATGAGGGGACTCAGGGTTATATGATTGAAGTTGAATGGCATCAGCGATTCCACCACCGCTTCTCAACCCAAGGTTAATAACTGCGAGGAAGCATCCCAGTGCGTCCTGGCAGAGAGCAGTACCACCACCATCTTTAAACTCATCCTGCAGTAGATAGAATCCAATGAATGTATATACCAAGGCGAACATAACGAGCAAGTAGAGCGTCCAGAGGAACTGGCGCCAGTTTGTCAAGACGGCTTTAATTACCTGCCCAAGAGCATCAGATTGAACTGCAATGTCTGCAAGCAGCATTGCAGAGAAAATGGGAGTAATAAAAGATCCAATACTGAGGCCAAAATAGGCTGAATGCCAGAGCAACGTTGTGGAGCCTATGACAAACTTTAAATTTTGAATAAAGATTTCCTTTTGAATCTCTGGATAAATAGGACTGTGTCTTTGAACAAGAGCAAACTCTTCAGAATCAATGCCTTTAAATTTGAGAATCATCATGCACTCGTTCTTATCAAGATCATTGTAACGCTCTTTGTCTAGCTTGCGTTCTATCGTTTGTGGTAAAACTCCTATTTCTTTCGCAAAAGCATCTGAGAAGCGCTCCCACATGATGCTAAGATATCTCTTTCGAGAGGTCAAGAACCAAAGCACAATCAAAATTATTGCCAGCACGAAATTCATAAAATTAGACCAAAACTGAACAGTTTCTCCCCATGCGGGTTGGAACTCATAGGCTTCCTCTCTAAATCTTAGAGTTGCGATATTGTTTGCGTTAAGAACTAACGAAATCACATTCGCAAGCACTCTAAAGTAGATGTAGAGTTGATTCAAGTTTAAACCCAGAAACCTTCGTCTCGAATTATAATCAAGGTGCATTTGAGGAATAAACTCCTCAGAAGCCTCCATCAATGAAGATATTTTCGTTTGTGTGTTCGAGCGGTCGACAGAAACATTAAACGCTTGCTTTGATGATTCTAAAAGATAATTGCAGACAGGAAGCTTTGGGAACCAATATTTTATCAGATCTTTCTGCTTATCTTCCATTAAAATTTCAACTCCACGTACCGTTTTCGCGCTAAAAAAGAAGATAAATACTTCGAGTATTTCTTTTTTCTGCAGGTCTCTGTCGGACTCACTAATGAGATGCTGAATATTCTTCTCAAACACGACAGGATCTTCCCACAAATAACGGAATATGATGTAGATGCACTGACCATCCATAAGTATTCCATCGTAGTCCTCGTTATTCAGATTGTTTATTTTGTCTTGAGCAATAGCGTACAGTTTGTGTTGAGGAGGCTTCTTCATGTCCCAACCGAAGAATTCATACATGATGGCTTCGTATACATCGAGCAAACCACGAAGGTCCAAATGTTTTTCAACTCTCTGAAGGATTTTCAGATCCGGATACTCTGCTAATGTCTTTAAGAATTGAATAACTCGGCTCTTCAATGTCTGAAACTCTCCAGCATATGGATTTGGACCAAAGCCACGCGGAAGAAGATGAATTGGATTATTAAAATCGGTTAACAAACGGCACATATCATAAAGCAGGGTTTTATTCAGCAAATTCTCCATATTTTCTTGGACGTCTCCCTGTAAAAACTCCGTCAAAACATCGAGTATCTTGTCTCCCACAGCATAGTTATAGATGCAATGAACTTTATAGTAAGAATTGAAGAGAGATCGGAACTCCGCTAAGAAATTGTACGAGTTAGTTAAAGCTCTCTCTTCGCATTTGTCATCGACATATCGTTGATGCCGAAAGAAGTCCTGAAGATTTTTGCATTGCTTATCAACCAATCCTTGAATGAAAGAGAGAATCAATATCAAGACCCTCGAAGATTTCATCTCTTGTGTGTCAATACAAAGTTCTTGATTAAAGCTTTCTCTCACTTTTGAAAACATTTCTTTGTCCCTTTCATAAGGAGAAACTTGCTCTTTAGCTTGATCTCCTTTCTCACTTTCATTTTCTTCTTGCAATTCTTCTAAATATTCAAATCCGTAGCGAACGCTGGCTTGGTAGAGATATTTGATTCTTATTCGCTCGAACTCTTTGAAAAACTCTGCATGTTTTTCGAATCCATTTCGCAATATGACAATGATTGTGTTATCGTAATCGTTCATGAAAAGCTGGAAAAATTCTTCTTGAACATCAGAATTTCCACCATATAGATAAGCAAGCCCGAGCTGGAGGAACTCAAGCAATATTTTACCCTGTTTTCGGTCGAGCATAATGTTTACTAACAGTTTTGTGAGTCCAAGTTCCCTGTAGAGTCCTTGAATTTTAGTCATCTTCTGTAAATCAGCAATATTCACGGTCTCCCACGTGTGCACAGGTTCATCATCGGTTGCCCTTGTATTTTCTCTCTCAATGAATTTTCTCAACAACTTCATCAAGAAAATCAGTTCCGCTGACTTCAAATTGTTGTATTGAGCTTTCAGAAACGTGATAATCTCTTTAATGATTCTTTTATGATCAGGTAGCGAAGCCAATGTATCAGCTAACTTCCTGATGTTTGCTTCTTTGACTTGTTTCCCCTTCTTCAAAAATACATTTAAATTTTCCTCGTAAATTTGCAGTTCAGTTGAAAATTTAGTTTTGGAAACGCTGAATTTGGTTTTGAGAGAAGGAGACATTTCTTGAGGCATTTGAGCAACCTTTAGAATGTGATCCTTGAATGATTTGTATTCTGGGAGGACCGAAATCTTTTTCAAATCATCTTCGATCTTACTAAAGACGCTCTCCTTAGAATTAACTGGAATTTGGACAACTTTTTCCAGAAGATATAAATAATAGGAGATTAGATTGGGGAACTGCTGGTCAGTAAAGTCAATGGTATCTGTCATGTGATTGGACTCTTCGAGCAACATTACGTTGAGGAGACCAATGCATCCGTCATAAATGTACTCCTTCCAAAGGTTGACTAAAGTTATATCTTCAATATAAATCTGTAGCTTAGCTCCTGATAATCCAGTGTCCTTGAGCTTATCGAGCATACTTTGCATTTGAATCACCATGGAGCTTTCGCTAAACAAAGTACCTGATTGAATCTCAAGCTGATGATTCAATTCTTTGCTGTCGCCAGTTGACGAAATGAAAGTGATAAAAGCACTGATATCAACAAATAATCTGAAGACAAAGCTCATAAAATCGCTAAATTTTTCGAACGCTCTCAGCTTGTACTTTCCACCATACCATCCATAGGTGAGTGTCTTACAAATCAGATTACGGATTTCAAATTGGAAGATGAGACTGGGATTGCTCAGAACCTGATGCCATTGTGTAGCCTTAAACTGACCAAATATCTTTTCAATTCTTAAACGATTTTTAAGAATTCTATCCTTGATCTCTATCCAAGAGCTAAGCAATTCTCGAATACTGTAGTAATGGAATGGGAGGTCGATGATTTGTCTTGCTTCTTGATTTGAGTCTCTTCCTAATTCGAAGATATCCAGTCCGTTCGAAGTAGACGTAAGGACTTCGACCATTTGTGCAAATTTCTGAGCAATTAATTGATAAGGATCCTTTCCTCCAATAGAGACTTTTGAAATAAAATGCAAAGACATCAATACTGTACATAAGTAAGCATGGCGTTCACCACTCGAAATTGGCAAATCGAGAGTGTGGAAAAATGCTGACCAGGTCATGTCGCTTAGATACTTCATGGGCATCTTAATCAATTTCCTGTTCCCTCTCATCATTTCTGAGAAAAGAATCATAAAGTCGCAAGTTTGGTTAGTAAAAGTCTCATTATAAAGGTTCGATATCATGAATCTTTGCTGAGCAAGGGAAGATTGGCTCTCAGTGTTCTTGTAAATTATAATTTGTAGAATTACTACCGCCTTTCGAATGACCAACAAATAGTCTTTCATATCTTCGCAGAAATTATTCCCTTTAATTGATACTGCGATTTCAATTATTTGGAAGAGAATTTTGGGTATATCCAATGCTAAATATATTTTCTGATAAGTTCGTTGAACTGCTTCCGGATTTATCTTGAAAGGCTTATCTTTGGTTGCCGATTTCCATTTATTGAACCCTTTTAGAAATCTTTCTTCGTAGTCGCCATTCCATTCAAGATATCGGAAGTGTTTTCTGGGGTTGTAGATAATAAAGAGTAAGCGATTAATTTTGTTGTCAATGTCCATAAAGATTTCCTTGATTCTATTTTCAGGAATAGATTTTCCGAAGCACTCAGGTATCTTAAAGATTCTCGAGTACTCGCTAAATGTAAAGAGGATCTCCATCACTTCGGTCATATTGGTTAGATCTCCAAAGTCACTTATTATTGTGGTTTTTTTTAGCTCCTTGGAGACTTGATTTTCGAAACTAGCTACCCACCTCAACTTGCTTACGATCTGTTTTAGAATAGTTGGATCCTGAATGGATAAGATATTGAAGAGAACTGCATCAAGATTCTTTGTTGGATCATTTGGACCTAAGTGAGATGAGAACTTTCTAAGATAATTGTTTGGATTTTTCCATTTCTCTGCAGCTGTTTTTATAATACTTGAAATTACTTCAGAGTCCAACACTCCTTGCTGCATCAAAACAGAATTAGATCCTTTCGTTGAATTTAGAGCAGTATTCGTCAGCGCTGAAGATTTTTCATCTCCTCCTTTGAGTCTCGTGCTTAGCTTTATTTTCACCTCCTCCAAAATCTCAATAACAGCATATTTTATTGAAAGATTTTCTAAGGTTGAAAAGAACTTGAAGGCTTCATTAACAGCGTCTTTTGCCTCCTTCGAATTAGGAGCCTTTGATGCTGTCGTCAAGGCCAAGCATAGCTCCTCATACATTTTTGGGATTTCTTCTGAGATAACGATCTTTTGAGTGTCAGACTCGGCGTCATTTTTCTCGAGTTCCTTCTCGAATTCTTCTTTTGATCTAGCGACATCTTTATCGACATTCCTTTCTCTGATAACTTCCCATTCAATGTCGGATATCAACTTGCCAGCTCGCTCTTTTATCTGTACTAAGGTCTCGTTTTTCTGGTTTTTAGTTGCGGTATCGTCGGCGATTATTTTTATCTGAGCTGGAAAGTTTTGAAGTGGAGGCTTGACATATTTTAAATGAACGTTAGAAATTATTGCCTGGATTAGATGGAACATTTGCTGATCAATTGTTTCAAGTTCTCGAGAAGCACTTTTAAGAATATCAAATGGGTAGTATTTCATAATTGTAAGCGAGAAAAGCATGTCTTCAAGCCGACTAAGGCTGTCAATCAGACTTAGCGCTTTTTGAACATATGCAGCGAGCGTCTCCAGAGTCGAGTCTCGATGTGTTTTTATGGGTAGTTTGTTTGAGCCTGCTTTGTTTTCCATCACACCATACCCTAAAAATAGTTCTAACAGACTATACTCGTAAGTCAACTCATTTTTTGAATAGCGACAAAATTTAACAAAGATCACTCCATCTTTGTCAATGAAACGTGGAAAAACATGTTGAAGGCATTTTTCGTCGCTCAGAAATTCTCTCATAAATTTCACAATAATGTTGTTATTAACATTAGGAGCTTTACTCCTTGTTTGAATTTCAAGCAATTCAAGAAAAGGAGCTTTATAGTCTTCTTCAAGAGTTATCGCTTCGAATATTTTGGCCTGATAGCGATTGAGCTGGTTTAAGGTGGTCGGATCTTCATCTGAGAGGAAATTTTTAAGACATGAGAGAATTCTTTCTCGGGTCTTTACGCACTTATGCATTGGCAAAATTGAATAGAGTCCTTTATTTGCTTTGCTGAGGCAAAGATGAAGATATACTGAAACATATTGGCAGTTGTAGAGATAATTCAGCTCGTTCCTCTTCGTCATCAAAATGAGAAAATCGACTAACGCCTTGACTAAAAGGTCAAAGCTCTCCAGGTCGAAATCCTGGAAATCCTCATCCTCGCCAAATCTGGATCTTATCTCCGACACAAGAGAGCAAATTTTTTTACCACAGAAGAATTGATCAAGAATAAGGTTAGCAAGCTCCAATATCCTAAATTCTCTTACTACCCATTGTTTCACTTGGTCAAAAGTATGATTTGTTTCGTCAGCCATTGGTTCTTCCACATTTTCTTCAGACTCTTTGCCAGATCCTTCATGGATGTAGTCAGTAATATACCCACAGAGTTGGGTCATTTGTACTGAAAGACTATGAAGAGACTCCTTCTCAATTTTCTCTAAAATGTCTTCATCTTCATCGATGTTTTCTTGCAAAGTCTGAGCGAGCTTTCTCCTTTTCTTTTGCTTCTGTTCGTCTTGAGTGTTTGTCCTACGGAATAGCTCGGTCGCTCTTTTCGGAAGGACTGGTGGATCCATGGCAGATTTTTCTTTGTCAGTTTCTATTTTGCTCTCATCATCAGAGTCATGCTTGTGATCAGAAAATTTCATCAGATTGACAACACTCGACTCGTCAAATTTACTATGATGAGAATGGTGATGATGGCTATGAGAATGATCATGATGATGACCATGAGAATGGGAATGCATAGGATGATGCTCGTGAGAGTGAGAATGTTCATGGGAGTGGCTATGAGAATGATGGGTAGAGTGCTCATGGCTATCTTCATGGGAGTGTTTATGAGCCTGATGATCATGATGATGATCGGGACCCTTCTCTTTCACAATCTTTTTACCATCAGAATTGAAAGCAACCTCCGCCTCTTCAGCCTCTGGTATTGCACTCACAAATTTTCTAACCAGTTCAGCAAGTTTCACGGTTCTGCTTTTCTTTCCCCTCATAGAATGCCCTCTTATTAATCGTCCTTCAATTTCTGAGCTAGTAGAGAGACTTGAATCTCCATTAACTTTCTGCTTTTCTTCATACTCAGCAATCTTATTCCTCTCAGCAGTCGTCTTGAAATCGTAACAAAACTCCAGAAAGTCGTTAAATGTATTTGCTAAACTTTCGGCCTTCAAGACGTGAGCTATTTCATGAGCAGGTACATTCCAATATTTGAGAGATGAACGAAGTATGTCCATCTTCTCTTCAGCGATAGCGTTGTTCTGTTTAGGCTTCAGCTTAATCCTTAAATACTCATCAGGTAAATGGTTCTTAGAATCTCCTCCATCGCAATGGTCATGATCCCCAACATTTATAAGATCTCCCAGAGTGAGAAAAGCTGAAAATGATTCACCAACGAATCTGATTCGGAAAACGGCGCTCTTATGAATCTGGTATTCTCCTTCGTGTGGCTCGGCAACTATTTGAATCCATGGACAAATTCCTTGTGGCAAATCTTTCAAATCTGAAATTTCCACAAGTTTTAATTGATGTTGGCCTGTTGGTTCTCTCTTGGGATCGATTTCTCTTTTTCGATCTGACAATGCAACATATTTTCCAGTTGAAAAATGCCGCAGCAGGTACATATCGGTTTTATTCTCAAAAGCACTGACTCCAATCTTTTCTGGATTGAGAGTCTGAACTTTCTCCTCTGTAGGAAGGTCTTCTGAGCTCGATGGAACTCTAACAACCTGAAAGATTGTATTCACAAGTTGGTGTCGATACTCAGCAGCTTCATAGGACTCAAATATGCTCTCTGAATGACCCGAAATTTCAGATATAGTGAAACAAGAATGGTCATGAAAGATTCTAATGTAATCTCCAGTTTTCAAATAGTCGGATTGAAAATGATTGTAGTTCACAAGAACAGCTGTATTGCTGGTTAAGGAGCTCCCAACAACCTTCGTTGTTTTATTTTCTAATATCGGTTTTTTTCTCCTATGAGGAAAGGTAGGGAAATGATGATTATCAAGGAGAGGGTTAGGGTCAAGGATTGATGTCGGAGTGAGGGGCGGCACATCTCCAAAATGTAAAAAATTATTCAGTTGAGGTGTGTAAATTAACATCGGCTCCCCATAAAGAACTGTCTCTCCGAGCAATCGATGAGCAAGAGAGGGCAAGAATTGGAAATACAACTCAGTATTTGGGGAACTAGTCAGCTTTACCTTTTGACAAGGTATTCCAAAAGGGTGAGATTTTGAGCTGCTTTCTAGAAACATGCCACTTTCAACGTGCTTTAAGGTAAATTTTCCTCCATAGTAGACAGGATGTCCGAAGGTTTCTGAGATTTCTTTCTGCTTGAGAAACTCTACTTTTTCAGCACGTCGGATTTCTTTACTTTTTTCAATTTTGATTTCATCCATGAAAAAGTGAGACCCAGTTACATTTCCAGGGTTCAAGATCTTCAGCAGATTGAACTGAGTTTCTGCTAGTTTGATATTAGCATCTTTGGCAGTATGCTGATTTGGAAAGATTTGGAAAAGTGAACTTCGGAAGCTACGCACATTTAGATTTGATGATCCTCCGGCCCAAATATTTGTTGAGTAAAATCCATTTGCTGACATGACAAAGCCATCATGAGGAGTTTCAGCTTTGGTGAGTGTAACAAATACGTAGTCTCCATAGCAGACAGGGCTTTTTTTGTTCGTCATTTTTTTAGATCAGAAAACTCAATGGACAATTTGAAAGTCTAATAAAATAGTTTATGTGAAAAATCTTTTATGTCAAGAATACGCAAAGATTTTTGATCTAAAAATTTTACTTGCTGGAGCCCTAAAGCGTAATGCAAGTAAAGCATGGCTTCATTCGATGAGAATAGACATCTCTTGAACGAAATTAATTGTAGAGTGCTAAACAGGACTTGTCTACTTGTATGTAGTGAAAAATATGGACTTGATTATGCTCATCTATCTCTCTGCCTTTCTGCCTTGAGAAGCCCAACATAATGTAATTCTGACTGCAGTCAGAGATTAATTTTTGATGAACTCTATAGAAAAGACATTGGAACAACTAACAGCTTTGGATGTTAAAAGTAGTATTTTCAGGCATATGTTTTATCTGTTCAATTGAGGACTTTTTAAATCCAAAATTTTAAATGTGTGAAGTTCATTTAATTCAATTTGTACTCCTTTAATCGAGATTTGACTATTAATGTTCATGGTTCTCATATGATGCTACTATAGTGAGGCAAGCTCTCAAAGGAGACAGTTTTGAGAAATTGTCATACAATCATTCAATTCGAGAATTTGCTCCCATGTTCAACAAAGATGAGAAATGAAGCAAGAATAAGCATGGTTGTATTCCTTTGATCCAAAACATCTTTTTTTTACAGGTTTTATTGCTCGAAATCTCTGACAACCGTAAAATCATACTCATCAATTTAAATAGTTTCGATAATCAAACGATTTTATTAGAATTATATACTGTTTAATAAGTAGCAATTTACAATATAAAACAACTTTAGTACTCCAGTAGAGCTCACACAATACCTTAACACATGCTCCACAACACACATGAATTTGAATAAAATAAGAAAATCTCTTATTTACTACTTTCATTATTTATTGATAATCTGCTATATCCCATTCTTAGTCCTTTACAATAGTGCAGTTTGTTAGATTGATGATAGATTTGGAGTCATCATTAAGTGTTTTATTATTCACAAAACTATCTTTCCAGGCTTGTCGCATCCGTTTCGAGTCAAGAGCTTGGCGTAAATCTCTTTTCAACTTGAGTGAGTGAGAAGTTCCATTTAAATTAGAGCTATATGGGTGACCGAACTTCACCTGCTCTCGATGAAGTCCAAATCTCTTTCTAGCAGTTTCAACCCTTTCAATATCCTGAATATTGGAATGAGAGTCTCTCAAACTGCTGATTTGAGTTGATTCTGTCAGACAATTTTCATTAATCTTGCTTCCGTGGTTGAATTTCACATTTGATGGTGAGGTGCGAAAAAGAGGGTTTTGCTTTCCTGATTCAATCATTGGTGTTGCCGCATTTTGATCAACCAATTTCAATGTCTCATTCTTTTGGCTCTTGAAAAAATCACAATTAGTAAAGCCAGTCTTTGTCAAGTCAATTTCAAGGATTGGATCGTTAGAATATGTTAATCTCGATGGAGTAGATCCAGTAATACGACCAATATTTCTGAATTCTACCCCAAGATCTTTGAAGAGCCGCTCTCTGCCTGGTGTTGCTGCTCTCAAAAAACTAAAGAAACTCGATTCAGATCTCTGCAATTGTGGTGTTTTTTCTCTACGAATTCCAGAACCTGCCTGACTGATTCTAGGTGGAACAAAATTTTTCTTCGCTTTTTTTGCGTTTTCATCGAGATTGGTCGAGCCAAAATCGAAACGGCTTAACCCATCACTGATTACTTGTGGGTTTTCGACTTTTATAAGTTCCAATTTCTTCTTATGGTGTTCTACACTCTTGCTCAGCCGGTCTTCATTGAAAGTATTCAATACGAGAAATTGAAGACCATCATCGGCGCAGAAGACCCTAATCTCGCTGTGGTTATCGTCTTCAAGCCTTGCCCAGGCAAACATCAAGAATTTGAAGAGATCTTGAGAAGATGTCGATCTTTTGACGAATTATAAAATTACGTTTGTTGTTGGAAGGCGTTTTGTAAAACAGGCTCAGATTTCGACATCTAGAATGGCTTGAGCTCCTCTGGCTTTGGTTGTTGCGTTTTTCTAAAGGTATGCTCTCTTGATCGGATTCTACAAAGTCATCATCACCGATCAGTAATGTGTCGTTTCTAGCAATCTGATGGTTTCCAATTGAAGAATCAGCTCCTTTTGTCGCTGTGAGTCCAAAAAAGTTTCCAGTAGACTCTATCAATTCTGGGCCTTCTGATGTAATGGTTGCATCAGTTTTACCAGCGATTCTTGAAGATCGAAGAACATTATGCTTTGAAGCAGAGGAAAATTTCTTCTTGGCGTCCAGTGATACTGAAACCGATCTTTGAGTGTTCATTTTGTAAGGTCTTCTGCTGTCAGTATATTCCATATTATAATCTTCAATCGTCTTATGAAATCTACATCGTACTTAATTACATCTGTTTTGATCCAGAAAATTACTGTTGGTTCAATTGCAGTTGAATTTTATTATAGTTTCGTGAAAAAGCGAGAAATTCTCTCGACATTGGAGAGGATTCTAGATTGTTGCTGTGTATCATATCTTGTTGATTTTTTCCACTTAATTGCTCTGACACACCATTCTGAGCAGCTGAGTTTTGCGTGTTCATTTTTCTGAGCTCTTCAATTCGCTTATTTCTCATTTCCTCTTTTTTCACGAAATTTTTGCTCAATCCACACAATGTCTCCTTCGGAAATTTTATTTTCAGTTCAGCTGCTTTGATATAGTATAACCGTGCATGCAAGCTTGACACCTACATGAAAAAAGGCTCACTCATCTAGAAAAAAATAATGCATATTTACTTTCACGGTGTATTTATAAACCTTTTCGGGTCGAAAAATCAATTCTTCACCTATGATGGTACCTGAACCAATCTCGTTAAGTACAATATTATTTTTTTTCAATTTGGATTTCAAATCGGTATTTTGGTGTCGGGTATCCTCTAGATTTTTCTTAACCATGCAGCAACCTTCTGCTAGAAAGAAAATTTTATCTCCAATGCCCTCTTCAAGAGTAAGTATGTTTCCTTTCACAAAATCGATTTGCTGAACCGAGTACAACAAATCTTCTAAAATTTTTCTCGAGCTGACCTGATCAATACCTGGTACATTTGCTTTGAAAAATTCTGCTTTCTTTTTGTTTTGCAAGCTGAATCTGTTGAAGAACTTGAGAAAATCTTCTTTATTCAAGGTGATAAATTCTGAATCAGTGTTAGCTAAAATTGAGGCGCTTCGTTTTTCAGCAGAATTTGTCAGAGCTCTTTCTCCGAAAGATTCACCTTCTAGTAAAACTTTGCTGATTATATGATAATTACTATTTGCATCTCTTGCTGGAAAATTGACATTGGAGTCAACAGGATGAAGGTTTTGCGTGATTTGACTCCTAACAGAGTGTAGATTGGCTGTCAACCGACCATTCTTGTGCTGAAAGTTGGCTGCTCTTCCAAATTCGGAGAGTTTAATTCCCGCTATTGATTTTCTTGAAACAACATTAAAGACCTCTTCCTGTGAACTGAAGTTCTCTCTGTTTGCTAGAATTTGGTGGATCTCGTAGTTTTTATCAGCTTTCATCTTTGAGTCGTTCTGTCTGCCCTTTATTACTTGATCGTTCTCAAAGTTGTTTCCTTTGTTTGTGTTTTCTTGTTCCATAGCTTCTAAATTCTGTTCTGCATAAACATTGCTCCCACTCAATATGGCGCTGACACTTCCACTTAAGATTATATAAAATTTGTCGTTTGAAGGATCTCCTTCTTTCATCACCCACTGTCCTGCCGCTATTCTTTCATATGACATGTGTCTACAGATCTTTAGTTCAAGAAGAGTTCAACGATTTAATCAACACAAAACGGAAAATTACCTGACGAATGGCTTCATCTTCGACTTCAGTCATACACGTTTCCACAAAACAAGTGAAAGCAGGGTATTTTTTAATATGATTATATATCACCTAAGATATATTAATTATGCAAGTTTACAGATAAGTACGGTTACTTCGACATCTTTAGAATTTTTTCTGACTTTTTTCAGAATGTAAGCTATACGAGACTCTTGATCAGAATTCCACTCCTATATTTAGATCAAAATCAAAGTTAGTTGAATTCGCAAAATAAACGAGATTTACATGAGTCGATTCCATTGAGCGATCACTTTCATTTTGGTCAGAGGCAGTTGCATTTGATGCACATACAATGTTTCTTGTGTTATTGCTCGTCTTTTTTAAGAGAAATTTGAAGCCTCTTTGCTTTCCTCTAGGCTGAGCAGCATCACAGTCATCAGATATTTCTTCAGAGAGCTGCTTGTATGATTTTTGAGGTTCAGAAGAGGTAAACGGATTTTTCAGCATTTCAAAAATTATTTCTGTTTAAATAAACTGCGCTAAATCAATTTATCATACACGAAAGGAATCGCAATAACGCCAAATTATTGAAAAAGAAGACTTTGAAGAATTTAGGATAGATTTTCTTTCTGATGTTGCTTTCTTTTAGAACAATTGATATGTCTCTCTACTTACTAGCCCTCGATTCAATTTACGAATGTTAATTTTCATTCTTTTTAAGAGTATCCTTCTTCATAATCAGAGTACGATATTTGATTGATTCAAGGTCAGGATATCCAAATTATCAAAATAGTAAACTCCGAAGCTCATATAGCAGTAATCCAGCACTTTCGATGGTATCTTTATTGAGTGTCTACACCTTTCTTGCGAAATGACAAAATTCAAGTGGAGATTTCTGCTCTCAATTTAAATTTTTGAGTTTCTGAAACTCATTCTATAATTTAAAAGATACTACCCACTTACATGGAATGCAAATTCAAATTTTTTCATGCTCATGAAGAGCGAGGGATAGCTTGATTTGATATAGGTTGCACAAAGAAATCTGAATTCCAATAAGAGATTGAATGCGTTCAAATTATTATTAATCACATTCACATTTCTTAAGTCCTCTTTTTTTCGAAAAAGAGTCCAATAACACAACTGGAAATACATGCAGCACCAGCTAAACTCAAAGCGTCAATAGGATTGTGAAGCATGAGATCCATAGCCAACGTAAACAAGATCGAAGAGTAGCCCATAATCGAAGTTTTTCCAGCAGTCCCAAATTTCAATCCTCTTGCGACGAGGAATTGGTTCAGCATTGTGAAAGCAGACATTAATACACAGTGAATTATTTCTGTTGATGTTGGAGTTTCTGCGCCTTGAGTAAGAATTAAAATAGGCGTAGATATGCTGATGACAATTGCAATGTAATGTACTGTAGTTTGAGTATGGCAACTATTTCTTAACTCTCGCACTATGTTATAAGAAGTTCCATAAGCAACAGCAGTACATAAACAGCATATTCCTCCCACTAGTCTGTTCTTGCCACTGAGGTCTTCATTTTGGTCTGATTGAAAAAGGAAAGGAGGCTTCAAGACCAATACTGATCCAAAAAGGCTTAGAACAAGGCAGATTCCTTGAATGATATCAATCCTCTCTTTCAAGTAATATATTGCAAAAAGTCCGGTAAACACTGGACCACATTGAAAAAGAGTAGTTGCTTCAGACAAAGTCAGGTTCTGGACCCCATAAACCCAAAAAGTGAACCCTATGAATGAGCTAGTTCCTCTCAAAAACAGCTTTTTAATCGTTGAAGGCGAACTTGGATAAAATTCGATGTTGTTTGTCGTACATACCCACCAACTAATAATGAACTGTACTACCCCTCGGAAATAGACCACTTGATAAAGAGGGAGCCGTTGAACCTTCTGGATGAAAATCGATGCAATAGAGAATGCCACATTAGACAACAATAAATAAAAGTATCCCGTTCTTTGACCTCCTGAAGCCTCAAACTTGGCTATCCTATTCATCAAGCCTCTCCAAATCGAACTCTGTTCTTGATCTTGCATCTTGGATGAGAATAAGAATATTAATTACATGCGATTGAGTACATTAGTATAGTTACACTAATGACCTAAAAATATCATCAGAATCCAAATTTTGCAATTAGAGAAATTCCTACAGGCTTGCTCCTCATAATTGAATTATCAACGCTATCCAATTCATTACAAACGATATTCCTGGTTAATCAGCATTATTCAATTGGGAGAAGAGCTTAGGAAGACTGATAGCAATGGGTTCTGGAACAGAAAGTATTTAATGCCGATTTCATATCAAGGAAATGCGTATGTTGCATCACAAGAGCCACTATATACTGTGTGCCCTTTGTCCTTTATTTTCTTTCTCATGGTCAAAAATTTATTATTTTTGCTGTAGATTAATAAAACTCAACTATTTCATGTTATACCCATATCCCATTCCATAAGCAAAATTAAAAACTAAGGAAAACATTTACCTATCAACAGATTACCTTATACACTGAAAAAAGAAGAACCGGATATTACACACTACGATGGAAACAGTTGCTATTTATAAAATTGTGGAAACGCACTCATTTCAGTTCTTTTGGCTCTATTTAAAAGCTCCAACAAACTTGGCTGTTTCAATAGCTTTGGAAAAAGAAAAATTATTAATTAATTCAACCTAATAGGTATAAAATACAGAACTAATTCCAAAACTTCTGCAGATTAATTTTAAAAAGAAGGCATTAGTAATTGATGTTTGTGTTGTCCGGAACCATGAAAATATAGTTCACGTGTCCAATTTTACTAGTGCTCATTAGAAGTAGGCTGGAGTCAAAACAGAGTGCCTCAATATTTAGAAATTATTAGTGAATATTCACAGTTCCGTCATAAGATCCTTAAAAGACCTAATATTGTATTCTTGAGATCTACTGTGCTAAAGTGTTTCCTATCTTAATTGTTCATTAAGAGGAACTGTTACAAAAATGTTTATCTCAGCACAGAGTGGTAATTTTGATAACGATGCAATCACCAAAAAGGAAAAAGAGGACTTCCTTCAAATTTTTCCTCCTAGCGTAGACTTGAATTGATTAAAAACTTAAATATTTTTTATGGCTCTCAATCATGTCATATATAGAATCAATGTCTTCTCATAATTTTATCGGACAATTATTTAGCAAAAGTAACTAACTCTGTTTCCATTGTTAATGAAAAACACTGATAGAATTTGGAAAGTCTCTATGCATATTATGCAAGACATGTATCCGTCTACTTTCGGGACCAAATCATAAAATCTATCTTTCTCAACTTGTTCAAAATTTAACGAAAAGTTAAAGAATAGAATACCTAGATTTGATATCCAGAAAGTTGTCTTTCAATCAACGCTCTATATATCCCATTTTTCTCAAGCAACTCATAATGATTGCCCTCTTCAGCGATTTTACCGTCTTTCATCACAATAATCCTGGGACAATTTATGATCGTTGAGAGACGATGTGCTATTATAATCACGGTCTTAGATTTGTCCTTTATCAAGGCGTCAATCGCTGATTGGACTAAGTGCTCACTCTCGGCGTCTAATGCCGATGTAGCTTCATCAAAAATTAAAATTTTAGGGTTCTTTATTAGTGCTCTCGCAATTGCTACCCGCTGCTTTTGTCCTCCTGAAAGTTTGACTCCTCTCTCTCCAACTATTGTGTTTAGTCCTTCTGGAAACATATTTCTATTGTTAATGAATTCAGCAGCATTTGCCATCTCCATTGCTTGTTGCAGCTCCGCTTCAGTGTAGTTATTGACACCATAAACAATGTTTTCTTCGATAGTGCCTGAAAAGAGTGAAGGCTCCTGAGAAACATATCCAATATTTTCATGATACCACTTCAAGTTGATATTCTGAAGACTTTCTCCATCAACTGATATTTCTCCTTCTCTAGGATCATAAAATCTCTCAATTAAGCTGACAAGAGAGGTTTTTCCACTTCCACTTGCACCACAGACTGCAATAACATCACCAGGTTTGATCTTCAGAGAGAAATCTCTGAGTACTTGTACTCCAGGCTTAGTTGGATACTCAAAGTTGACATTCTTAATATCAATTTGTCCACCAAACTCAGGGATTGTTTTGCCTTTATTCGTAATGATCTTCGGTTTCCTATCAATAATTCCAAACATTTTTTCGCAAGCTCCAATTGCCACCGTGATTTTATCGAAAGCTTGGCCTATTTGTGCAACAGCTCCTGACAGAGTCACTGAATATATCATGAAACTTGAAAGCTGACCTGATGTTAATTCTCCATTGAGTACAAGATTTCCTCCGTACCAAATGATACCAACAATTCCAGAATATGAAACGAAGTTAAGAAATCCCATGAAAACGCCTTTTACACGTGACTTTTTTCTCCCGAGTAAGTATGAGTAATCTAGTCTTTGAAGAAAAAATTTTTTTTCTTTGTCTTCAGTGGAAAAGGCTTTGACAATACGTATATTGTTAAAAGCTTCAGCCGCGACGTTATTTGTTGCCGCAATGGCATCCTGATATTGCTTTTGGAGTCTCTTGTTAAAGAGTGAGAACATCACAATTGAACCTACAATCGGCGGTACAATCAGAATAAGGACCATGGAGAGTTTCCATGAAATTGAAAACAGAATTACGAGCGAAGCCGCAGATGTCAGTAAGTTCCGTATAAGGTTAGAAAGGTTATCTGCTGAAGCGTACTGAGCTGCATAAGTGTCTGAGTTGAGTCGGCTTAAGAGTTCCCCAGTTTTAGTTGTATCGAAAAATTCAACATCTTTATCAATAATAGCCTCAAACAACTCTTCAAAGAGTTTCTTCATAACTCTCTCACCGATTAATCCAAAAAAGTAAGTCCGTAACAAAGAAAACAATGAAGAGATCGCAGATATCACCAAAATCACAAGGATTACACTGTTAAGTCCAGATCTCTGTGAAGATTCATCAGAAATGACGTCTATAATTTTACCACCATATAACGGGATCAGCATTTGCCCGCCTGCGGAGAGCACTAAACAAATATTAGCAATAATTAAGATTTTCCATTCCCTCAGAGAGTATCCAATTAATCTTTTATACACTTTAGTGTCATAAGATCTCTTTTTTCTTCGTTCTTTTGTTTGCTTTTCGGCAATACTTATTCGACTTTCAAAAACATTTTTTCTAATTGGCCCGGGACTTCCATTACTATCAGAACGCATTTCCGTCGCTACAGCCAGTTCATCCAATGTGGCGTTAAGCTGCTGGTACACAGTCTTCTTAGTTTTGAAACTAACATCGCTCTCTTCTGACATTTTATCAATTTAATTTTGTTGTTAAAATTTGGTAGTTTTTTATGAGTATATGTGAACCAATTTTTTGTTTTTTTTTTTGGTCGGATATTTTTTTCTTTTCTTTTTTTTAGAGCTCTAAAAGTATGTTTCCAACTCAAACACAAAATCCATAATGTCTCAGAAAATGCCACCAAAACCATTGACATGACGCTCAGGAAAATAGTGAGAAAATAGTGCGTCTGAGTTAGTGTGGTAAACGATCAATAAAAGGCATATTTTAATGTTGGAGACTGTCATTCATTACAACATTATGGGAACTCTGAAAGTAAATTAAAGTCCCACGACTTTCAATATCATCTCAGATAAGGTCCGAGGATATTGGCATAAGTTTCTTGGATTTTGGATTAAGTTTGTCTGGAATATGGAATATCAAGCTTACTTTTAATATGCTATTATATATAGCTTCATACGGTTCAAAACTGAGAAACTAAGTTACTCTGAATTATTATTAATATTAGGTTTTATTGGTATTGAAAATATTCTGATTTATTATTTCAAGAATATTTCTTCTTTCCTAGAGAGTAAGGTTGATCTTCATTAGAGCTGACTCATATACTTTCAAAAGTTTTTGAAACGCATTTTGTGCATTGGGGTGTCTGTTCTTGTCAGGGTGGAGAATCCTAGCCAATCTTTTGTATTCAGATCTAAGACATTCAGCCGAGAGCCCTGACCTAACATAGCAATTTTTTATAAATGAATAGAAACAATTTGTGCTTACATGTAATTGTAAAGGATTTCTTCTGGAGTGATGAAGACGCTATAAACTTGTAAAATCTGCTCTTTACTGCAATCAGCGTGGCCCCCTTTTGATGCTATGTATTCTGATGTTTTCTTTATCGCTACCCTTAAAATTTCTCTTTCGATCTGTTCGAAGTGCTGAATAACTGAGGACTTGCTCGAGTGGGTCTGGGATTTTGCGGCTGGACTGCTTTGGAAACAGCTTTCAGTTCTTCCTCGAGCTTGCTCAAAAAGTTTCTTTTGTTCTTCTTCTTGTTGTATCTGCTGTCTCCGATGCTCTTCCTCAAGTTCTTGCCGTAACTTATTTTTTTCTTCTTTTTCGCACTGCCGGCACCAATTTTTCTTAGCATTTCTAGCAGAAATTGTCCATTTATGGCCAATGTGGCATTGGAAAGCAATGGTTCGTTCATAAATTTTGTTGAGGACTTTCCCATTATTTGAGGATGCATAATTTTCTATACGCTTAAGTTTGTTATCACATTTTTTGCACCATTGCTCTTTTGCAGCATCAAGAGTCTGACTGAATGAGTGTCCATATTTGCATCTAACCAAGTTAGTTGTTAAAGAAAGGTGGTTAAAATTTTACATAAATTCGAAAGTTGATGGACGAGAAGAACTCTCTGGTTTAGTGATGCAGGTGCCTCCCAAAGAACTGGCAAGCTCTACAGCTTGGCATATTTCTGAGTTCCGGTCATATCTATAGCTATTTTCTGTTTGAATCTCCATCTCATCTTGGTGAATTCCACTATATATTGTACTTCTGTCATCATCAGCCATAATTTCTTCATGCCTACTGGCATAAGCATTGATTTCTTGATCAAAATGACAAGTTTTCTGAAGTTTTTTGATTGAGTCCCCCCGAAGGGGTTTATTATCATCTTCATTAATGTTAATGCTTGTTTCTTCTAAGTTCTCAGTATTCACAGAGTTTTGCTGAGATACACTTTCTTGTAAGCTTGCAGTTGTGATGAATATAACAGAACAGTCGTTATTTGTGTTAACGGTGATGCTTGAAGAATTAATCTGGGTGAAAGTAATCTCTTGCATATTTTTGTCTAGTGAGCTGTTGAAGCCTTTCAAAGTCTCGCTGTAGTTGGCTTCTGCGTTCATTCCCTAAATCCAATCACGTACTGAAGCGGGGGGAATACCTCTGGATTTCTCTTCCAAACCCTGATGTGAAGCTATTCTAACAATGAGTAGTTTCCGAAGGTATTTAAACTATCAAGAGCAAATCAAAACAGAAATTAAGTATCTGATCAGCTGACCTAAAATCAAGCAATCACCAGAAGTCTTAAATCAGAAATGATCCACATTGTGCATGTGCTTAGATGCTGAGTCAGTAGGTGATTAAGGACATCGAGTGAAGCAAGATTCCTTTCCAGGAACAAAAGACTTTTGACAATCGATAAATGTATGACGGTGCTAATCTTCGAGAAATGACAGCATCTGAGAGTTACAGGTAATGTAGACCCAAAATTGGCTATATTTTGAGTGTGAATTCCACAAGAAATACAATAAAAGCGATTGTCGAAAGAGAGTTGATGGAATTGAAGCACCATAAGATATAGATGATCATCACATCACATATCTTCCTTATCTAAGAAGTTTAGAAACAACTTGAACACAAGGCTTATTTTGAAGAAAAAATTTGATTCAGATTCGCTTGTATTGAGTTTGAAAATTCTGTCTGAATGGAGGAAGGGATCGTTATTAGTTTAGTATATTAGCATTTTTTTTTCTTTTCAAAAGATCTAAGCTAAACTCTATATAACATAATTAATACTGCAATCAATACAGTTTTGAAACATTTGAATGAGAAAACTATAAGCTATAATTTCTCAATGGAAATAGCTAAATGCCTTGGCTCTGACTTAGAACAAATCTTGCGATCCTCAGCATATTGCAGTGATGAGCCTGGAGACTGACGAAGTTTTCATAATTACTCTAATAAAAATTAGACCCTGTCACCAGATTAGATGCTTACCTCTAATAGAAGGTTTTTGCTGTTATTTGCAATGAGAGGCGGTTCAAATGACAAAGGTAAGATAAAAAATTTAGCCACAAACTGCAAACTTGGCAGCAATTCTTCCAGAGAATAGTCTGTTTCCTTCTTCAGAAATGATCTGTAGATTTTGTTGAATCCACATCGATCTTCAAACAAAAATAGACTTGAATTTGAGAACTCCCTGATAATCTCTTCGACTGTAAATTGTCCGAAATGTCTGCCAGCCACGAGATATAGCAACGCTAAAATTATCTGTCTCATCTCATACTGTAGATATTCGATGTCTAATTTAACTGTGTCCAGTATCTGAGAAATTTCTCTGAAATACGTATATCCTTCCTGGTTCGCTTGCATGAATTTAACGACATTGGTATCAGGATCAATCATGTTATTTTCCAAGATCGCTAGTGAGATGTCAACAAATTTGTCCCATCTACTTAGATAGTAGTTAGCCCAGAATTCAGTCGTGGGTAGATGGAGTCTCCAGCCAATAACCTTGTACCAATAGTTGTTAAGAAACTTATCAAATAAATAATTCAATACCCTGCAAAGGTTGAGCTCCATCTCGACGATTTGTTCAGCTGTATACCCACCGTCTGTTGTTGTAGCGATATCTGTTATTCTACACTGAGCGCTCTCCTATAAAATAACAAATAAATTCAACTATTCAGCATCCAAATATTACCTCAGCTTTGATTGCAAGATAAAGCGAAGTTGCTCCGAGCAACTGAAGCTGGGATTTTTCAACGTTGGCACATTTAGATAAATATCTGTCCACGTAACTAGAGGCAAGGGAGTAAGTTTCCCGTTTCAGTCCGAATTCAGCAGCCACTTCCATGACCCAATCCAACAAAATAGCCCTCATCATAGCAGTGATGTGGGGCTGGCAGTTTTGGATATAATGTGGATTAATCAGATTTTTCACCTCATTAGAAAGAAGAGTTTTCTGAAGATCTCTTTCTTGATCAAATCTCTCAATTGATTGATCAAATTTTTTCAACTCTTCTTCAAGATCGGAGCAAGAGCTTTCTCCTGTAAATTTCAAGTTGTTGTCTCCGAAAGCTGAAGAAAATTGCTTCTTCAAAGCTAAACATGAAGAACTTGGAGTTTTGCTAATTAGTAATTGGTCGGCAGATTCATCGCACTCTAAATTTGGAGATTCACTCCCAAACTTCGGAGGTTTTGAGATTGGAAATGTCCTTAGGTGCAAGTTCAACATTGGAGACAATCCAGTTTTCATTCGGATCAGAGGATTTGAGGTCTTTTCCAAATCTATCAATCTGAAATGGTGGAAAATTGGAGTTTGTTTTGCAGAATCGATGCAGATAAGCTCGTCAGAATTAAAGGACTTCGAAGATGTGTTTTGGTAAAAACTTTTTGTTTGAGTGCTTTGGGAATTAGTTCCCAGCTGAATCGTTGAATTTTCATTCTTTTCTCTTTTCAACGCCGTTTCCTTATCCACTGAATCGACATTCGACACCAAATCGATCAAATTAATCTGATTATCTGGGGTATATTTGATTTTCTTAGAGCAGCCAGTATCGTCTTTCCCCTTTTGATTATATTAATCATTCGTTAATGAATCATTATTTCAAGTACCTTTTCCGAGCTTTTTGGATATTTTTCGTTGTTGCTTGTTGGATCTGAAACAGTCTTAGCTGAGTGGAGCCGAAGTTGCTTTTTGTATTTCCCAATATCAAATTTGTTCTTTGAGAAAAAAATCTGCTTTTCGTTTGTTCCGAAGTGACTTGGAAGCTGCTTATTCTTCTTCGATCCACTCGAATTTCTTTTTGCCAGCTTATTTGTTTTCTTAAAATTTTAGTCAAATTGGCAAGCGATCCTAAATTTACCAAAATTTGGACAGGAAACAGATCGCTAGAGTCCTGCAGTTTGCCAATCTCAATCTTTTCGCGAATTGTAAGTTTGTCATTCTCTTTTGGTTGCAAGATCTCTTCATTGGTGTGGGAAAGATTGCTGAACGATGGTATTACGTTCTCTTGGAGATTTATCAAAAACTGATGTCTTTTGCTTGAAGTGTCCTGAGGCTCAAGAGCTTGATGACTTGTAGCTTTAGGCGATGTGGTCCTGAATTGAGGAAACTCTAATCTTGTACACAAAAATCCTTCTTTCAATTGTGGGCTGCTTTTCATAGGCACCAACGTGGAAGATTGAAAATTTGTTTTGTTTCCTGGCGAAATGAGTTCTAACGAATTAGAGCTAAGTGACATTTTATTATGCTATATGTTATAGGTACAGGTTGCAGATACTGTTCAAAAAAATGTATTACAAATGATAAAAGTAAAAGCAATATTTGATATTTTTTTTCCCTCTGAAAAAGTGGTGCCTTATTCAAATCTGAAATAGAAAATTCTGTGAAATTAACAGCTCTTTTTTGTTTGAGATTCATGGGACCAGAAGTTTGAACCCCACAAAAACGAATATTAAAATTTTGGATAATGTAGCCCTACAGGCTTCTGTTGTGTAAGATGACGGCTTCAGGAGATTTGAAATCCTAAACTTAACTATTCCCTGGAAGATGGAACATACATTGATCTCAATTTTTTGTTTTGCACGTAACTTTGAAGAGGGCTCATAATGATAATAAGAACCTATCTCTTGTTAACTTCCCTTGCGAATGTAACACTTTGGTAATAAATATATTATTAACTGCTGCAATTTCTGGTTTTGCTGAAATTTGTAAGAATATCTCATGAATTTTTGGTAAATCTAGCTCATATCCCAGCATTTTTCATCAGGATTCATTGCCTTCATAAAATTATTAGGCAACTTGGGGACCAAAGAGAGCAAAAGAGGGTTTGCTGAATTTTTCGGACTCATTTAGTCAGAATGGTATAGATGCTATTAAATATTGGAAAAATGATTCCTCTTTACTTTAATGCCACGGAGTAGTTTCTACTTCTGATATCCCATCTGCCCTTAAATGTAGTATGCCCACAATTAACATCGAATATCACTTGTAACTACTTGATTGCAGAGTATTTTTTTTAATTTATGAGCCTAGTTATCATTATTCATAAGTTAGCGTCTCGCGCAACTTCTAATGTACGAATCATTTGTTACAGGATTCTTTTCGTTGCTTCGTAGGCTGCTTTGGTTTCTTTTTGGCAGAGAATATCATCATCTTAATTGAGGGCACCGAACAATCATTCAATCATTTGACGGCAGGTTGATTGAGAATTCCCGCATTCTGTTTGAACTATTAGGAGGGCAATTTTCTAATTTTGCAATCCAAAACAAAATTGATCCCTCTCTCGAAATTCTAATTAAAAATTATATACCGAGATATTAAATCTCTTCAGAGCTTGATTGAACTTTAGAAAACCATCAATAACAATCTGTATGAATTGCAATTCTGCTTGACTCTCTGGTGATATAATATTGATGGGTGAGTGCGGCTTTCTTGGATGAAGATTCTGAAATCGGAAAATATAAGAATAGAAGTCGAGACCAAAGCAGATTTTGTCATTTTGATAGAGTTGTATACCTCTTGAATTTAAGAGAAAACTACCTTAGCGCTAAGAGCTTCATTCTCTTTTTCTGCATCACCACGCTTTTGTAACCAATAAACGTGAACCTATTGAAAAAGAAATGGAAAGAAATAACGGTTTCAATTTGCTGATCAAGTGAAACCTATGATAACCTTTTTCAAGGTTTGATAACGATAATCAACCTCAATTCGAATAAACTTTGGCTAATTCCTAGTTGAAAGTGAAAGGAAGATATAATTTCATCTAGACCCTTAAATTTGTAAAATTATCATCTAACATGTTGTGCTCGACACCTGTCTTTTCCACATTAACATTAGTCAACCTATATAAAAATATTTCAGTTCTTTTTATGAAACTTTATGTGCAAACCACAAACTGCTATATATCACTAACAATTAGTTTAGATTTTGGAGCTTTTCAAGAGCTGCCAACTGAAAAAGAATTGAAGATGTTCCTATATGTAATATCGCTTGAATCTCTGGTCTGAGCTGAAATAGTCTTCAAAATACGAAGCTGCACAAAACGAGTAAAATAATTATTCATAGAAACAAATCATACTTGTTTGAAAGCTATGTTTCTGAGGATATAGGAGCTCCAAACAATTCACTTGAATGGCTGGCTTAGTCGGAACGAGCCAAAAAAGATAGTTATTTCCAAATATTTGAACGAAGTTTTCTAAAAAAGAGCCCTGTACAACAGGATTAAAAACCATTTAGATGTTTTTGAATTACGGGCTTTCCCACTAAATCTTTGTAGCTCTCGACAGTTGTTTGATTGTACAATATTGAATCAAATTGATCCATAAGGAACACCCAAGTGAAATAAATCGCAATCACTCCAGCCAGCACCATGAAGAAATGCCCGACTCCGATCCAAAATGACATTACATTCACCTAATTGAGTTGAGTTAAGTTAGTGGTGAAAGTTGATGCTTTTTTGTTTGTACTTGTTGTATCACCCAAAGCACCATGACGACTATTTCCGAAGCAACTGTTATTACTGCATAAACCAATGTATTCAGTAGGAAAAGAATGAAAAATTTCTGGTTCTTGATGCCAACACAATTATTCAACCAATTACAATGATGGTCCATCTAAAGCCAAAAAATAATTTGATTTGTTATGTGGCTTTAAATGGTGCTTTACTCGGATGACACACCTCATGCATTGTCTGCAGTGATGCGCACGCGGTGGTTTCCAAGCACGCTCACAAAACGCACAGTCTTTTAATTCTTTTTCTGGAAGGAGATCGACAGGCCTTTCCTTGAAAGAGGCATAAGTTAATTTGCTTGGATTTGAGTCACGTACCAACTTCAAATTATGAACGTATCCTGGATCGCTTAGTGAACCCCTCAAGTAGCTAACCAACGCATTTACAAAAATCAGATCGTAAACCACGAGCAATATCATCGCCCAAAAGTGAACTAGCAGTTATAAAAGCATTATGAAGCGATGATACTTTCTCATGGGTATTACTGTTTCCTCCTAAACTTCCAGGAGCATCAGTAAACCAAGAATAAAATATGTGTCTTGTGACAAATATATTTGACCCGATGAGAAGGATAAGCACCTGGAGATATGTATGATAGGTGTAAGGTAGGTGTTGAGAAAATTAAAAACCAATCCAAATAACACTCTGTCGGTTTTATCACCTTCCTGTATGTCTTCCTCCTCTTCGTGCTGCATTTTTTTTTTAAAAAAAGGCCCCTGTAAATAAAAAATTATTTCAAAATTAGAGCTTTAAACTTTAAGATACTTGAGGGAATTTCGTATTTTGAACTTTATTCGACTAGTATTTGAGATGGATCATGCTAATCGATCAATCAAGAAACATAAAGACTTTAGACTCGAGGAAACTCCAACGAGATAAGGTAAATAAAAAAAATAAAATGGTTAATTTGTGAAAAACCAACTATTTAACAAATTGACAAAAAAATATCTATTCTATTAAATTTCCCTTTGTTAAGTTAAATATCACCCACACGGTGATCACCTTTAAGCGGCTTGGTTGGCAGAGGACATTCATGCAGGCATGTATGTTTTTTCGTATTAGATACAGTTGCCAATAAATAGTTATTCAAACAAGGAACGATTTTTTCGACTGAGATCTAAATAAAATTATTAAAATTGTAGCTGTTAGCGAAAATATTCGAAAGAGACCAAAAGCAGAACTCAAAGAGATTTTTTGTTACAATTGCTTCATGTCTGCTGTGATGAATGATCAAAGAGAAACTTTACAGTTAGGAAGCCGCTATCCTCAAAATTTAACTGATGGAAACGCGAGAAAAATCAAATCTGTGCTCGAACCAATCTTAATTGAAAGTGGATCCAGTGATCTTATGGGTTCCTATAAAAAAGAGAATATGAGCTTAGACAACTCATTTCTGATCCAAAGAAAGAGTTTGATCAGCGCCAAGCCTCCTGTAAAGCATCTTCAAACAATAGTCTTAAATGGTAACAAAAATCAAATTTTTTCCAGGAAATATAATTCGTTCTTAAAGGCACTCCCAGACGTTTCTCCAATGAAAGCATACCTCTTGAGAAAGATTTTTCTAAATATCCAACAAAACAGTCTGTTCATGGACCAAACTTAAGATTCGACTCTCTGGATAACAGCTATCTCTGCAACTATCAGCCAAAATGTAGTTCTAAACACAGCACGAATAAAGAGAATTTAACACCAGGCCCAAGGAGTCATCTGGCTCACTTGGTAGCGGAGAGGAAAACTCTAAGTGATTTACCTCCGAATGAATATTACAATCGAATAGTTGCTGACATTACCTCAGGGGAAGCTAAGCATAATCCTGGTAGCAATAGTTTTACAAGTGGCGACTCAAAGAGAAAAGTTCCGTCAAGAAAGAATACTGACACTTATCAATCAAAAGTACGAGAAAACTTAAGTTCCAGAATTCAAAAACTAAAACAAGAGGAGCGACCTCTTTTCGATCAGGAGAGCCTGGAATATTTCGAGCGAAACCCCCATGCCCTGGATAAAATTTATCATAATTACGTCAACAAAAGGGCAACCGGGCGCAACGGTTTAGAAAGAATCGAGGTCCCTACTTTTTCTAACTTTAAAGAGAAAGAGCAAAGTTTTAACGAGAAGATGTATTCTCAAGGATTCAACAAGAGTTTTGAATCGAATAGAAGTTTGAAGAGAGAGAGATCAACAAATAAAAAGAGCCAAGGACTCAGTGTGCGATTTAGTCTTGATGCTCAAAGAAAAAACTCAGCAAGAGTTTCCAAAATTAAGAACTCAAGTTCTGGAGGCCCAAAGCGAAGACCTCAAAGTGAGCCGAAAAAGAAACTCGCCTTTTCGCAAGTGAAAAATAAAAAACAGAAGGCTCAGGCACATCGTGTAAGCACAAGCCCTACGAAATCGCTTTCATCGGTCTCAAGAGCATCTAAGGATCTTGATAATTCAATATCATCATATCTTGGTTATAGAGGAACACTAACCCCTTCAAGCGTAGTAGAGAAAATGATCAACAAATCATTTGACGGAGCAAGTGTCCATACCTTATCAACGCATATTTCTATTGATAAAATTGATAAGTCCCACTCTTCTATTATGTCCAGAGATTCATCTCACTCTAAAAAGCATGGAGAAGGTTTCGTTGCCAAGTAATGAGCTATTCAATTCGTTTTTCATATCTAACTTGAAATTAGAGGTCCAATCCAAATGAGGAAAGAAATTCAGAGAAAATACGAATTAGGAACCCTGGATAAAACTTATTTCTGGAAGTTGATTGATGAGCATCTGCTTTCTTGTGAATCATTCAGAAGTAAACTGAGAGTTTTACTTGTAAGGAAAGCACAAAGAAAATAATGATCGCCAACGATCAGATTATAATATATCGACAATTTTCCTTAATTTAGACTGGGATTATATCTGTTCTATAAGGAACCTCTCTTTCTTTTCAATAATGGAAACAACAATCTTCGTAAAAAAAATATTTAACAAAATCACATATATGCAATTAAATAAATTCTCCATTAATCTGTGCTTGGGAAATAGTGGGAGTGAAAGTTTTTGAAGGAAACAAGCTAGTTTAAACATTGATTGCAACCCTAAGAATTATTTTGGTATATTCATGCGTTTAGATTGCTTTGAGTTCAAAATTTTTTTTCATTTATGTCAAACCTTATTCGTGCAAAATAGCTTCTAAAGAGATCTTATCGGTTTCCATCGGTTCAATAACAAAAAAGGGGACTATTATTGCTTCCTCGCAGGAAAGAAGGTTCTATACCCTTACTACACCTATATTAACAAATCTTTTTGTGATATGTAATAGCTATTGATCAAATTAATATATATATACATGCATTATCAAACCATAATGACATCAAAGAGTTTCGAAAAAATAAAAATAACAATGAGTTTGAAATGAAAAATTTTCGGAGTTTTACATCTCTATCTCCTTCATATTGCCATTAAAAGTATTAAATTTTTCTCTTATAAACTTCTCAAAATTTTTGCTATTCACCTTGTATTGATAAGCATTCTCAACAAGATCTGATATTAAAATAGAATGGCAAGGATGATCAGGTTCATATTCTTTTCGTATTAGCAATGCAAGTTGAATGAAAGAGGCTCGAAAATCTTCATAAGTTTTTTTTATAGTTTCGTTTTTATCATTGTTTTGTAAGGCAGCATTCGTACTTCTTAGAGGCTGGCTAAATGACATGAGATCGTTCTCCGAAAATATTTCATATGAGGCATTGGTCCTATCAGGTATATTCTGTCGAATCTCCCTGTCGTCTTGTGTGGAGCTATCCTTCACGAAAAGTGATGGTTCAGTAATGACGGATTCAGATATATGTTTTCTCGATCTGGGAATTGAACACGTTGGAAAAAACTCCGAATTATGAGTCGATCTGCAGAGGACCTGTAAATTCAGAGGCTGGGTCTGGATGCAACCTTCTGTTGCAATATGCAATGATTCTTGCCATTGGTCTTTTTGTCCGCAGCTTCGTGAACGAATTGGAGGTGCTTTCTTGACTGGTCTATCAACCAAGATTTCTCTCTTGAAATGCGCAAGGTCAAGCACCTCCTTCAAAATTACAACGAGCTCCTTTGCTAACTGTTTCCAGTCCTCTCTTGTATGAATTTGAGCAGATACCTCGTTAAACTCTTTGACTATTTCTTCCAAATTTCGAATTTCATCCGACATGGACTGTAAATCTTTATTGTTGAATTTTAGTTGCACAGTGTGAACTACAGCCTCTGTGGCTTTGTCTATAAAAAATTGTCGTTTTGCACACCCAATGTCTTCTTCTGTTGTATTATAAAGTTTCTCGATGATAGATCCGAGCTTGTCCTCTTTGCATCTCATTTGAGTACTAAAATTTTTCAATTTTTCTTCGGCACTTGCGCCAGAAATTTGCTCGCCTGTATCATTGAGAGGATGGCTCTCCAATCCACCAAAAGATCCATCTAGGATCGAAGAAACAGGTTGAACAGGTTGGTATTTAAGACTCGATGTAGAATTTTCAACAATGGAACAGTTTCCTGGTGTTTTGTCTTGGTGGATCTTTAAAAAATTGTTAATGTTGCTGTCTACTTGGGTTGGGATGGCTTTTTCATTTTTACATGCAATGAGAAGATGATTTGGAGATAATTCTCTTGAATGCATTTTATGAGCAACTTCATTAGATTTTGCTTCGTTGTATAGTGTAGACCAGTTAGCCTCCTCTGAGATTGGAGCTGTAGTATTATGTTTGTTTCTTTCATTGTTTTCTCTGATCCTAGAATTGGAAATGGACTTCGGTCTCAATAGCTCGATTTTTGTAATCGACTGTCCAGGATTACCTTCATTCCCACTTTGCTGTGGACTCTTTCGACCTACCGCATTTTTTCTCACATTCGTTCGATATATGAGCTCTTTAAAAGTGTGGATGTCAAAATCAATGGCTTGCTCAAAAGTGCATTTATCTTTCTGACCAATTGAAAAAGAGCTATTGAGATTGGTTTTCGAAAATTTTCTTGCTTCTGGCATTTCAGAGTTTTCGATTTTGTATTTTATTGCTTTAACCTTGGTTTCTTCTCTTTTCGACGAGTGTTGCTCTACCTGAGAAATATTTTGCGATCCTTGAGAGTTCTGCAAGTTATCCAAAATAAAAACATCTTTTTGGGAAAATGAGGGAGATTTTATGAGAGATTTATCGTTGGTAGAAGAGATGTCTGAATCCCAAAAAAAGGCTTCAACTCTAGCTTTCTCTCCTTTTGAGTGTGAACTGAAATCTCGTCCTAAAGATCTTTCAACAACAGCGCTTGTGGTTATTGAAGAGTTTACAATTTCAACGCTTGCATTATGCTGATCAACTGATTTCTTTCTTCCTTCTAAAATGTGGCCTCGTGCTTTGTTAGCTTTGCTGCAGTCATTTCTCTCTCCTTGAATATTTTCACTCTCTTCTACTTCATTTACATTTAACTTTTTAGAGTTTCGTGTTTGTAGAAAGATAGGAAAATGGTTAGCATGAATCTCTTCAGAAGTTATATCATTTCGCAATTTTTGGTTCTCATGGTAGCAGCTATCAGCCAGTTGCATTTTTCTTCTGCAGTTTTCTTTTAATTGTTTTGCAGAGAAATGGGAATTTGAAGTTAAAGTTGCTGGACCTTGTCTTAAAGCAATCACATTCGTATTAATCGGCTGCAAAATTCGGCAATGATCACCAGAATTTCTAAGAGAATTCCTTCTGATTCTCAAACGGAGTTTTTTATTTTGGAAAGACAATTGTTCCGATTGCATTTCTGAAGAATTATTCCCATTATTCTCGGAACAGAGGGAGGAGTTCATATCACCCAGTTTCGGAGTTTCAAAATCATCTTGGTTTTCAGTGTTATTGATGATCGGGATTGAACCGCCCAGCTCCAGTGATTGCTCTTGAAAATTGAGTCTGAACACTTTAAATGGAGTTTTTCTTTGTGACGTGTTGACCACAGACAAATTTGAGTTCATATTTCGTCTACGATTAATTTTTTTCGCAACTTACAAGCTCTGCTGAACAGTCTTCTGTCACTAAAACTAGCTGTTAAAGATTAATTTCGATTAAGAGTAATTTTGAGTGAAATTATTTTAATAGTGTGTATATCTCATTGAGTTTGTCTCTCTGTATGCGAGCATACGGCAATCATATTAGTCTACTCTAATTAGGCTCGTATATCCTGAAAATAATAGCACCTGAAGGTGGCAGGGAAGGCATGGTAGCAGAGACTTACATCCAACACTCTACACTAAAGAATTATGAAGAACTAACTATAACTGTAATTTGGAAAGATATACATTTTTCTCTCCTTTTGTTGGGTGTTCAAACGGGCATATAAAGCAACAAAAAAAAAAGAATGATGTGCTAAAGAGGTCATTACACTCAACATGAAAAGAAGAGTCATGAAACTTTTTTAAATAGTTCTCTACAATAAGCTTGAGTGATCTGAAAAATCCAATCAATTTACAAAATCTTCCTCCTCACTGCCGAAGATCCACTCCCAGATTCCCCCTGAGTTTCAACTTTTTAGGAAATGTTTTGAAAAATGAACGTTTACCTGATTCGAGTGCAACTTTATTAGAATCGAGCTCTAAGAATGATTGTTCATCTCTCAACCCGAGTTGACTTGGCTCATTGAGGTCAATCACATCTTTATAAGATCTAAATCCAAATTGCTCTGTGTTTACCTAGAAAAGAATTGAAAGTATTCCTATTATAAGAACATTACCATAGCAAGTAGCAACAACACAAGAATCACTCTATATATCTTCATTTTCTTGATTTTCAAATTTCGATTATAATTTTAGGAAGCTTTTGTTTCCTATATGACAGGGATATTTAACTTTCCGTTTATTGCCCTAAAATATTCAAAGTTCCAGTATTTATTGATGAAAAATAGAAACTCCTAAGAGTTATCGTTATTTCGGACAGCCTTTCCAGAGAGAAAAAACACATCGGATGAATGCAGCCTGAAATGATAATCATATAAATACTTCATCTTTAAAAAGAGGTCGAAGCAAATATGAAGAGAAAAAAAAAATATCCATACAGAAACAACACATCGATAAAATTTATAATTTTTTTGGCTTTGTTATTGCCAAATTCATGGAGACTCGAAAATCACTTTTGATTTCTGAAAAGATGAAAGTTGAAGGCCTCGAACAACCATAAACATATTTCAGTTCTATATGTCAGTCCTTGCTAATATCAACTCACTCAAAGATATGATTGTCTCAGAGTTGGCTTGTTGCGAAAGTTTCCAACTAAAAGAATTCTGTTTTCTCGAAGGAATAGTCGATAAGAGATGTTATTTTTCAGTGCAGCACTTCAACGTTCGAAGGGGGTTAGCTTACCGTTATTTATTAAATTAATTAAGAAAGTTATTTTCGTTGATAACGTAAATTCAAAACCGGATTGGTATTTATTTTGCTTTGCAAAAAGACTGCAGCTTTTTTCTATTTTTTTCGTTTGAGATTGCAGACCACCTCATCCCTTCATATTCTCTGGAGGTTCTAACGTTATTTATCGTTCTTGGGATGCCCATATCGAGAGAAAAAGAGTGAAGGAAAAATAATTCAAATGACCCACACTCACCATCAAGTTGAAATTTAATGGTAGCACAACTGCAAGCACTCTCGTCTGGGCAAAATAACTGTGGGTTTTACATATAATCTGATAAAATATTGGAGGTGAAAGTGAGAAGTTACTGTCGACGGATTTTGGAAGAAAAAAAAACTGAATTCCATTGTTTTTTTTTTTACAGTTGAAAAATCTCAAATGATTTGATAGAGCCATTGGAATTAGAAATAGATGCTAATCAAAGATTGATGATTTTTTTTCCCTCAGTTAACTGCTACCACAAACTCGGAGTCGACCATGATACTATTGCGCATAATTTAGTCGGTTAACGTGGAAAAGTGTTCCAACAATTTCATCATTCAATATCTATTGCAGATAAGAAGGGTTTAAATTAATGTTAGAGAGGTTGAAATACGCTAATTCGCACTTTAAATAAAGAAATTTCAATGCAATCACGCATTTGGAAAATAATTGCCTACACTTTGGGCTTTAGTCTCATTCAGTCCCCTGCGCTCCTTTCCCTTGGATTTAAGCAAGACGAAAAATGCCTTCTTGAGCTCAACTATCAAAGGATTTTAGTATTCTCAAGCTTGCTGATGGATATTCATGTATTATTTTGGTACATTTTACTCAGAAGCAACACCCTTTCATTCGATGAGTCCACTTTCCTATTGGGGAGCAAGCCCATGACTTGTTTTCTTGCCGTTAGTCTTCCGCTTCTCAGTTTTTCATTATATGTCAACGACGACCTCCTTGAAATATTTTTTCTGAGACAAGGATGTAACATAGAATGGGCTGCTATACTTGGATTATGGCTTGCTGTGTTCCTCAACTCCGCATTAAGTCTTGTCTCATTTATCATATTCTTTTGCTGGATTCGTACGGTAATTGTGAGAAGATTCATTCGAGTTACGGTCACAACGGTCTTGCTCACAATCATTTTCATATTAATGGCTTCTTGGGGATTTTTTATACAAACAAGCAGCACCGAGGCAATCTGCGCCGACATCAAGCATTGGGTCAATGTGTCTCTTTTGAACTCAATTATATTATACGGAGGGGCTTGGGCATATCCCTTACTTTATGATTGGCAAGGTACACGTGGACTTTTCAGTCGAAGACTCTTGACCTCAGCAGCACTCTTAACAATCTTCAATTTATCGTGGGGAATATTTGATGGATTTTGGTTCTTTCATACTAAAGGTCCAGTCTGGAATCCTAACGCTGTTCTTGATTGCTTTGAAGGTCTTTCTAGTCTCTCGGCGTTTACTGTTTTTTCAAAGGTGCCTACGATGACCTTCCTCTATGGAGCTTCTTTCTTGATTTTAGGGTTAGGGTTTCATGCACTAAGACTTGTTGTGATCAAGCTTCTGTCCAAAAATGCAATCAGAGAAGTTGTGGATGCTGTAGATCATGCGTTTAAAGGAAATTCAGGCATAAAACTTGAGAAGCTTAATGAGACAGATTTTGAGGAGATACCAGATAAAAGCGTTTTTGAGTGCTCTATCTGTATGGAAATGATCGTGTATGATCAAGAACATGCTGTGATAAAAGACTGCAACCATCGATATCATAAACAATGTCTCTCAGACTGGTTAAAGCAATCACATAATTGCCCATTATGCCGAATCACGATCAGATCCCCTCAAAACCTCTAAGTTGCATCCGATGAATCAGACTTATTTGTTTTGGCTTATGTGTCTGTGATTATCTTATTAATAGGTATTAACAGTGAATTTGAAGGAGAATGATTTCCTCAACTTTCAAATTCTGAAAAGCTGTTCGTGATATTCTCTTTTTGATTGTAACTTAATTACTAAGAGATTATCCCTAACTTAATTTTGATATTCATATTAGTTGGTAAATGCCATCTTCCTTTATTTTCGTTACAGATGGAGATATATACCAGTCATTTGTGATAATCGGAGCGAATGAACTTATATAGTCTTTGTGCATTCAGGTCTTCCAAGTCTTTCTCTTTTTACACCCGAACCATTATCTCTTCTACAATTCCTCTTTGGATTTTTATACTACATAATGAATCAGTTTTAAATTTTACTGTACTAACAAAAATCTGACTTGTCAACGCCATCAACTAGTAAATTTGTATTGAAATTTATAATTAATCAATTAATTTAAAATATTTTCAATTTCAATTGGAATTCAAGATATCTCAAAAAATTTGAATCTCAATTCGAGGTAATGAAGTAAGTGTAGTTGGTATCCACGGCTAAATATACGATTACTCGGTATCAAATTTGTAATTTTAGTTTTGAAAATTGAAAATTCAGGACAAGAAATTGTGCCTGAGTGATTGGTATTAGTCTATAGTGTAACAATCGAATTCAACATGGTAGTTGTAAATTAAAATATTGGAGTTGTTCTTCTTGTGCAACGTGTTCAGAAGATTTACAGTACATTTTGATGAGTATTGAGTAAGAAAACTGATTAGGAGGAATTATCTCTAATAATATGAATGAAGATAAACCAATATTGCATGCTTAGAAAAGAAAATTACTAAACTTAACAAAATTAAAATGATTTTTGAAAAAATGAGTTTCAGAATTTGCTTGAATAAATTAATTCACAGTAAATTCTAGATGTAAACTAAATAATCTGAAGGTGAATTTCTGAGCAATGAGAATACTACAATAGTTAATATTTCGAGTTTCCAGCATACTTCGTAAGTAAGAAGCTTCTTACTATTGAAAAGAATTTATCATTTGAAGTTATATATACTATTCATTAGTGCCCAACAAACTATTTGCTCATATTTTGTCTTTTGCAGAGTGATCAGTAGGCGTGATAAAGTGTTTGAAAGCAAACATTTAACTTTTGGTCTTTTTTGTTCCATTAAAAAAAAGAAGAAAGAAGGAGTGTAAATTTTAGCAGATTGAGAGCTGAAGTAAGGATTAAGATCATACGTTGGAGGATTTTCTAGAGCACATACTAATATCACCAGAAGCACGGGACTCATGTTTGAAATCTTTTTCTTCTTATCGAATAATTTTCAGGTCAGATAACGAATGTACATACAATAGTGTTTTCGAAATTTTCGAAGGCCTTCTATAAAATTTAAATTTAAATCATATGCTGACTAAAAGTCTATCGAAATTGTTCAACAAATGAAACTCTTACTTTCTTTGCTGAACTTCACAGTCGGATTGTGTCGAATTCTTCTTTATCATATATTTTTTATCGCATAATTGATGATCTATTTTTTGTCACTTTCTGAAGGAGTATTTAAGCCCAGTAAATTCAGAAGAGCTAATAATTTATGAATCTATCGAAATTTTCAAAACAACTTCTTCAACGATGAAGCCTACTTTTTTGTTGCAATACGTTTTAATCCTGAGTGTTGGAGCGCTCGCAAGGTCTCCAAATCGAATTGAATTTTATTTTACTCCTCAGAAATTCGCTGCACTACATGATGATCTTGGTATTGTCATGCCAATGTTGTATGAACTAACTCTCGAACAAAACAGCAGTCAGAAAATTGCGAATACTTCTGAATTGGTCCAAAACGTCGACATCATCTGGGTCAACTACCGCAATGATCCAAACGAAATCAATGTGGACTCAGAAGAACGGACGCTGATGCAGTCGTCAGGGGAAATCACTGTGAGTTTTCTATTTTCATTTATGCCTGAAGATTCAAACCATTATTGGATGCACAATTTACAAGCAGAGATGACCAGTGAAAAGCTAATCTTCAACCGGACATTTCAGAAGGGCGACAGCGATCAACTCATCGAAAGCGATCTATTGATAGAGTGGGGAGAAGTTCGTTTGATTGAAGTGGAAGACCGTGATTTTGATTGGAATAAGTTGGTCAGGAGCCTAAATTCATTCAAGTCAAAGCTAGAAAATGCGGTGATGCAGAAGTTAACGGAAGGACTCCAGCACTTATATCAAGCCCAGGAAGTACAGCAGAAAGAGGAAACAATTTATTTCGTTCCATATTCACAACTGATTGTTGAAATGGGAAATCAGATGCAAATTTCGGAATTGAGTTCCAATGCTGTAGTGTTCAGTCGAGAATATTTACTCTCTTCTGAAGGGAGACCGGTTCCTGCACATGATTGGAAGGCTGAGTTTGACCCCGAGTCATCCGAATACCAGATAGCAGTAGGCAAACCAATAGTTGAATACTTATTAAATTATGCGTTTCAAAATGAATATTTTGCCTACATCTTTTCGAAATACGACAATCCGATCCCTGGATTTAGCCATGACATGGATGATTTAAAAATAATATTTCCTCAGGCTGACAAGTATTTCCCTCCTTTGGAAAAAACCCAGATGATTTCTTTAGTTTGCCAGCACAGCTTGGAGATGTCTCCGAGGATTCTATTTGTGAAGCACAGGAACGCGATTTTGATGCATCAAAAGTTGCTCTGTGGTTTCGGTGTTTCTCCAACCTCTCGAGACAGTCAAGGGAAAATAGCAAAATTTACCGCGAATCTCCTTCTTTTGTTCAAAATCCATTACAATAAAGAAACTGAAGTATTTATTGAAGATGTCGAACTCGCAGGGAACCCAAAACTAATCACTCCAGATGATTTTTTGCTGGCTGAAAATTCGGAATACAATCTAAAGGGATGGCTTGAAAGCAAGATTAAATTTCTGAGGGGTAAGCTGGTTCAGATAGGAACAGGGTTCAGCCTTCCCATTCGAAATGCAAAAGTGTTCGTCAAGGAAGATCATTTACTATTTGTTGGAGAGCCTCAAAAACGGTTATTTAGCACTTACCCTAATGGCGCTCTGAGTCAAGGGTTCGCGTCTTCCAGCTCCGAAGTGGGAGAATTATAAATTGATTTCTTTTCTTTTACTTCTCTACTATCGCCTTGTAAAGAGTTAGATTTATTAGGACAGTCAGTATCTGACCACTAACTTGGCAATAATAATATATCAAGATTTGAGAAATTTCCCATGATTTTTTTTAAACAAAATGTGGAATGTCTATGATGGAGGCGTAATCTCGTCTCTAGTTTTTTTTGTTTTGTAGATAACAATAAAAGTTTCACTCATAATAGTTTTGGCAAAACGTTGATGTGGATATACATTAAGTCTAACTATTTGTAAATTTCCGAATTAATCCTCCAATGAATTGAGAAACCAATAAAAATACATGAAAATTACTCAGAAACAAAATTCTTGCAATAAGGTTATGAATTTTCTGGGTTTTTTCCTTTTCAAGTTCGAGTTCTTGAAATGTGGAAAATAATATGTAGATACACCACCATAAAGCCCAAAACCCCAACAACTTAAATTCATCTGAAATGATTTATGCATCACTTCATGTCACTAAAATAATTTTGTATGAGAAGAGGACCCAGGCTTGTCTGAGAGAGAGTGAAAAACAATTACTTACAGTCGGAGATTCTGAAATGTTGATTAATTAAGTCTTTCACTTCCATTGCTGAATAATAATTGGGTCGATCTTAGCGCATCTAAAACCGTTTTTTGAATCGAAACTACAGTTTTAGCTGAACAATTTATTCGTTACCAGATTGTGAACTTAAGCTATTAGAGTTAAATCAAAAGCATTAGAAATTCATTCTTCAATAACTAAGGAATTATTCCTCACTTCGATCGCAAAGCTTGAATCTATACGAAAAAAGGATGAAAAATAAAGAGCAATATGATGATGAGGATCCTTTACTTCAAGATGATTCTGATGAACAAGTAACTTATCAACTTTTTTATCAATTTTTCCATTTCTGTCACATTTCATCTGACTCCTAAACACCTAACCAATCTCTTGATTTATATAGGCTAATACCTCCCAAGCTGACAAATCACCTGCGAAAGAAGGGGATCAGAACCTTCAAGATCCTGAAGATGAAGAGAAAAAAGGAGTTTGGAAGCGAATATGCTCAATTTACTCACGCAAAGAGAAGAAGGAACCACGCAAGATAACTTTTGCTGCAAAAGCTGAAGTTACTCCACCTTCAAATATAAAAAATGTGGTTGATAACACGAAATATAATGTCATTACCTTCATTCCCCTCGTCCTCTTCAATGAATTCAAATTTTTTACAAACATGTTTTTCCTGCTCACAGCCCTTTCGCAGTTTTACACACCTTTGAAAGTTGGTAAAAAGAATCTCCTACTTCAACAAAACTTCACCTTTGCGTAGGATACATGTTTACTTATATCGGACCCTTGGTTTTTGTATTGACGCTCACAATGCTGAAAGAGCTGACTGATGATATCAAAAGATATAAAAAAGACAAGAAAGAAAACAGCACTAAATACAAGTAACTGCAACCATCTTTTAATTATACCAATTTTATGAAGCCTAATGACACCTGATGGGTTTGTGCCAACACCGAGCAGTCATTTAAAGGTTGGTGATATTATAGAAATCGAGGGTGGGCAGAGAATTCCAGCAGATTGCGTTCTTCTACATTCAAGGTAGATTTTTTTTCCCATCTCAACTTGTCTTAAGCGGTGATATGCAGTGAGCCTACCGGATCAATATTCATAAAGACTGATCAGCTGGATGGTGAGACGGACTGGAAAGTCAGGTAAACCACAAACTCTTAAAAAAAATTTTATTTCTTACATTGTTATTCTGTAGGAAAGCAGTGAAATACACACATAAATATTACGAAGAAAATAAAACTCTGCTCAATATTGAAGGAGCGTCTCTCACAGCAAATCCTCCAATTATCAGCATCTATGAATTTTATGGACTTTTCGAGAAACTTCCTTCCGCTGGATCGGACAATTTAGAGATCAAAGAGCCACTTGGGCTTGAGAATACATTGTGGGGTAGTACAGTCCTTGCGACAGGGAAAGTACTTGCGATGGTTATTTATACCGGAACCGAGATGAGAATTGTCATGAATTCTCGATCTCCCAGGACGAAGGTTGGAAAACTCGATCTTGAAATCAATAGATTAGCAAAGCTGCTGTTTGTTCTCTTGCTCGCTCTAGCCGTAATGATAGTCGCACTAGACCAATTCCGAGGAACGTGGTATATCAACATTGGGCGATTCTTACTTCTTCTCTGCTCAATTATTCCAATCAGTCTTCGTGTCAATTTAGATTTTGCTAAGCTGGTTTATTCGTATATGATTGACAATGACAAGGATATTGAGGGCACAGTAGTGCGAAATTCAAATATTCCAGAAGAGCTGGGTCGCGTGCAATTCTTGCTCACTGATAAAACTGGCACCCTAACTCAGAATGATATGATATTCAAAAAATTGTCTTTTGAGTTTGGAACCTACGGGGCTGATTCTGTCGCTGAGATAAAGTCAATACTTGAGAAGCAATGCAAAAAATATGATGGTCCACTTGCAGATTATTCGGACAAATTTGGCAATGCTGAAGGAGCTCCAACAAAGAAAATATTCAAAAGAGACAAAGAAAGTATTGTACGAGATGCTATCGCATCGATGTGTCTTTGTCATAATGTCACTCCAGTTATGGAACAGGGGAAAAAAGTGTACCAAGGATCTAGTCCTGATGAAATAGCCCTTGTTCAAATTGCGGAGATGATGGGCTTTGTCATCAAAAACCGAGATGAGTCCTCGATTAGTATTACCAATATTTTGGGCAAGCAAGAAGATTATAAAATTTTGGCCAATTTTCCATTTTCCAGCGCAACAAAACGCATGGGTATCATTCTACAGCATGTTCAGTCCGAAAGATATATCTTCTTTGTCAAGGGCGCTGATACTGTCATGAAAGACAAAGTCCCAGAGAAACAAAGGGGTTTCTTGCTGGATGAATGCGAGAATTTGGCGAGAGAAGGTCTAAGAACTTTAGTTTTCTCACAAAAGTATCTCTTGAGATCCGAATTTGAAGAATGGAAAAGAAAATATGACGAGGCTTCTCAGCTTCTCGTTAACAGAGAGCAGAAAACACAAGCCGTAATTAATTCACTTGAGAAAGACATGGAATTTCTTTGCGTGACCGGTGTTGAAGACAAGTTACAAGAAGATGTCGTCTCGACTCTCGAAAGTCTAAGAAATGCTGGCATTAAAGTATGGATGCTCACTGGTGATAAAGTTGAGACTGGAACTTGCATTGCTATTAGCGCAGGAATCAAGTCCACATCTCAAACCCTATACACAATGAAAGACATCATAGATCCATTTCAAGTTAGTCACCATCTCAATGAATTCGAAAAGCGATCCAATTGCGTTTTAGTAATAGACGGAACAACTCTTATCTCTGCACTGAAGCATCACAGAGACACATTTTATGGGATTGCATGTAAAGCTCCGGCAGTAGTCTGCTGTAGATGCTCTCCGACGCAAAAAGCAGAGCTGGCTGAAGGGATAAAGAATTTCATGGAAGTGAACATCTGCTGTATTGGAGACGGAGGCAATGACGTCGGTATGATTCAAGCAGCAGATGTTGGAATCGGTATCGAAGGAAAAGAAGGGAAGCAGGCTGCTCTTGCTGCAGACTATTCAATCATCAAGTTTAACTATCTGAATAAACTCTTTTTATGGCACGGAAGGCTTTCCTACAAAAGGTCAGCAATGCTCTCTCAATTCATTTTCCACAGAGGTCTCGTTATCTCAATTATCCAAGTCTATTTCAGCATCCTCTTCTACTACGTCTCGATTTCGATCTATAGTGGAATGCTTATGCTTGGGTATGCAACCGCTTACACGGTTTTCCCAGTCTTTAGCTTGGTAAATATCTTATTTGTTGATGCAATGTTCTCACCCTTTTTTTAAATGAATTACATCATAGATCTTTGATGAAGACATTGATCTGGAGAGAGCTTTGATTTATCCTCCTCTGTACAAGACATTACAGAAAGGAAGGGACTTGAACACAAAAACTTTCCTTGGTTGGGTGTTCAAGAGTGTCTATCAAGTATCAATTTCTCTAATTTTCTTGATTCAAACTGTAATAATAGGGTTTCGTCATCATGCTACTTGGTGTCTATCTCTTTGAGCAGTCCTATTTGACAATAGTAACGATTACATTTAGCGCACTTATTGTTTCAGAATATCTTCTCATTCTCACCGAGGTAATACGAAATTTTTTTTGGCAACACATATGTAATGTAATCAAAAACTCAAATCAGGTTTATAAAGTTACAAAGGTGATGATTGTTTCGATTATTCTATCATTATTGACATATTTGGCCTCGTGCTACTTCCTATCAAGCCTCATTGACGTGAGTGCCATCAATGTCGAATTTGCTTGGAGAATTTTATTGCTAACATTTGTGTGTTGGGCCCCTCTCTGGATCTTTAGAAAAATCCGAGAGCGAGTATCTCCTACAGATAATGAAATAATCATGAAAAGTGCGAGAAATGCTGTTCCAATTGCTGAAGCACCTAATCGCACAGGAGGCAAATTAAGACTGACATTGAGCTAAAAATTATTATTATTAGTGTGTGTGTGAAGATTTAATCTCTTGAAATCGATCTGCTCATGCTAAATACAAAATTTTACAAGCATTGATATTTCTTTCAAACGAATTTCATGATTATTGTGAAATGAATAGGTATCCTATGGCTGATGAAGTTTCATATGAAAGTTTTATCTCATCGATGCTTTCTATATAAAAATTTGTGCGGAGCAGTCGTAAAATTAATAGCTTTTAAAAGTTTAGTGGGGGGAGAGAAACAACAGTACTACTTTCATTCAGTAAGTATCTTTAGTAAATTTCTAAAGTATGAGTACATCTCTCTTATTCGTACATTTCTTCGATTTAATTGAGAGTTATCAATTAATTTTTACTTTATAGGATGGGATAGCCTGTCAAAATTAAATTAGAAAAAGTTAGTAATATTTTTTGCTCGTTGAGCGAGTGATTTCGTCTCATTGTGAACAGAAGCAACGAATAAATTATCTCGAAGATAGAAAAAAGCAATTAATTCAAATGATTTCATAAAAAACACATTTTGCTATATAACTATTTGAGAAAAAAGATCTAAATATTTTACCATCGTCTGCAAACATGATTTTATTCATTTTTCTGTAATTTCTTTCCTGATTTTTTTACCAGTACTTGATTCTCAATAACAAATTAAGTTTCTACACAAATTACACCAGGATTTTGATAAGATCTCAATTAAAGAATTTGCTTATTCGAATTGTTAGAGTCTCAACCTTTTGCCTGGAATTTTAATCAAAATAATTATAACTGAGATTTTAATCGAAATCAAGAGAGCTTGTTTAATTAGACTTTTTTTTTTAGCTATTTGAAAGGTTTATTCTTTTGCTTCCAGTTTTTGGATAGAGAAAGAGATTGTATTAAGTTCAAGTTATCTCTCAAAAGAATATGAGAACAGGTATCTGGGGAATATCATTCAAATATATCCAAGAATACCTCGATAGACTGCTTTGAATTTCCGAGTTTTATTCATATATTGTTCTAAAAACTTAACAAAATACAGTCGTGATGAAGGAACTCCATCTATGAAAGTGAGCTTTAGATATTTCTAAGTGTCAGAAGGTGGGATTTTTCCTAGTTTTTTTGGACTTTCCTTCGTTTTAAGGGTAAAATGGGACAATGGCTAAGTTAATTCCAGCAAGGAATGAAGAGGTTTACCGTGAAAAGTTCCAAAATATCATCACAAAAAATCATTTCTTGATTAGCTTCTACAATATGGTATTTATTATATATTATTTGAAAATGAAAATTTAAATTTTTAGAGCCGTCTAACCAAATGATATTATCCTCCTTTTTCAATTCTAAAGGACAGTAATGGAAAAGAAATAAGCCCTCTTTCATTTCTAGTGTATTGAGTACTCATTAGAGATTCTAACTCTTTCTTGATTGATAATAAACAATGCTATTCATTTTAAATTTCATCAGTTTGACTTGACATTGACAGAAAAACAGCGAGAGTGCCTTCACTCTCTTAATTACATGATGCAATCAAATTTTAAAGAAAAAAAAAAACAAAAAAACACCACCGAAAAAATCATTGTTTATCATTGTTTGCTGTGCGTTCTAAAGGGAGTTTTCGTGGTAAATTTGAGAACACGGTAACCTTTATTGATCTGCATTGGTTTAGTCTCCAGGAAAATAAATTTACTCCACCTGAGTACTTATCTCGCAACTCTCAAATGACTGAGCGACCGACATCAGATCATGAAAACTTATAAATACTAGAATTCAGGCTACTATGTAACCCGAGAGAATCTCCTAAAGCTGTTAAGAATTGAAGCGTATTTTTCCTTATAGTGGTTATCGATGCTATATCGAACACTTACGCATTGTAAAATGAGAGGAATATGATGAACCAAAGTACTATTAACCTGTAAAAATATTATTATTATTCAAAACCAAGTTTACCGATTGGTTTGAAATTATAAAATGTTTGGGATTAAATGTATGGGTCAAAATATTTTTCGCACCAGACTCGTTAAGTAATTGTGCTTATCAAACCTTTTCTTCATTCTTAGCTTAAAGAAACGCTTTCGTATTTTGAAGGGAGTATTTATTCAACTGGTTCAGTAATTACATAGGAACAGTGAATAATTGACTATTAGACTCCCCACGTTGTATTGCATATATGAAGAAGGCCCTAAAAGGTTCAATCCAATCTAATCTATTTTTCGAAATATACAAGAATGTGGATCTTATCAGTTGTTGAAGCATTCTATTTCAGCATTGGATTCGGAAGTTGCTTTAATTTTTTGGGGTTTTCTGAGAACTAAATAATCAGTTTTAGGATTTTTCTTTTAACAGAAGCTTGCCCTGATTTGTTAACTTTGCATTATTACCTTGATACTCCTTATAACGAGAATATACATTCATGACTCAGATTACACTCTACTCTCCAATTGTTCAGAGCTCAGAGAAGTTTTTAAAGGTGACACATATTTTTCTAAAATTATAAAAAAGTTAATTATTAGATTTCATCAAATTGTTCTTATTTACAATATAAGCTTATCTAGTTCATTTTAGTAGTTGCTATTGTTGAAAACTATACAAATTCTACTAATTTCTTAGTCTTAGGACTATAAATTGTGTTCAAAACCTCACTGTCTCAAAGCAATTTCTTTTGTTTAACTATAGAATTTTGCCTCTCTTGTAACTATCTGCTTTGTTAAATGAGCCATAAAATAATTGATAATGATGATGATACAATTAGAACATCTAAGTTTTACATCATTTGATCACAAAAGATTTTTACAGTTAACTTAACGAGAAGCGTCAAGTTCAGTAGCCATTTAGTGTTTTATAGGAGCGAACGAGCGCTATTAAAACTTCTGTCTCATAAATTAGTCTGGAAACAGTATAATTCCTTGCAATCACATGCAATAAAGCTCCGATGCATCCAGGAACCAACTCAAAGCCGAATTGATCGATTATGATACTCATCACGCATGAAATCAGCCAGGCGTTTGACGTGTTTGGTCCCACTCTTGCGCAAAAGAGCAAAATATAAAAAATGCATAACCCGAAGAGGATGCCAATCAAAATGTACAATATTGCGTATCTTCTTCTCATCTTTTTGGAGATGGCTTTAAGCTCCAAGTTAAATTCTTCAGGACTTACTCTTCTGAGTCGATCTGCTGTGCTTTTTGGGACCTTGAGCAAAACCGAAATCAAGAGTACGAGTGGGCACGAACATAGAACTGCTAAAAAGCTGCTCAAGAACAATGCTCTGAATCCGTGCCAAATTCCAGCCCACGAGTCATCCCTGTGCGGGGGATTAATGAAAAAGACCACGTCAAAAGTGAAATTTAAGAGTAAACTCGAGTATAATAATGTTATTCGAGCGTGTCTAGGGGAGATTCTTGAAGTTTTCGTAATACAATTGAAGGCGACATGATGTTCCAGGAGGTCTTCTCCCCAGTACTGGAAAAAGCCCAGACGAACGGGAGGGGTGCTATCTCTATGGATACGCAAGACAATATCAGAAAAAGATGATCTTGGAACGTTCACTTGAGTATCGTTTTCTTGTTCGACAACAAAATTGTTCCTTACAGGTTCTCTTGATTCGAAAAGATTATTTATTGAAGTGTTAATATCAATTGAGGAATTATTATTTTGTGTCTGAGGTTGCTGATTCGTTATTCCTTGGTTGACTGTTTCTGGACTGATTTGTTGCTGACCTACTGCAGAAGATTGAACTTCTGCTCTTGATTCCTGAACATTCGAGAGTTCCACACTACTTTGATTGTTTGGGACTGGTGCAATTCTACTGTTTGGTCGAGATCTTGTGGTCTGTGAAAAGTGTCGAACTTCATAAGCCCTTCTTGATACGTTATTTTCACGAGGGCCGTACTTTCGTTTTTTTCGAAGCGATTTCTTATCTGTGATGTCATTTAAAATCTGTTGTCTTTCTAACTTCGGAACTTTTCGATTATCAACAATGCAGGAGATTCCCAATAAGATGATATAACTGATTGCGAATGGCACTACAAGCCATATTCCTTTATTGGCTCCCAGTGGTGTGGTGATGAGCTGTTGCCAAGCGGTATAATAGTCGTCGAGATCATGTAAATCATTATTGCATACTAACCCTGTATCGAGAAACACGCCTACGAAATCAGTTGCGTGCGTAGATGCGCAAGTGAAAGACGTTTGATCTATTGAAACGAGAGTGAGGCCTTTGCTCGACCATTGCTCCAGATCTTCATCCCAATACTGGCAGCCTGTGCTGTTCGAAAAGATGGTAGCTAAACTTTGCGGAAATTTGTCTCTATTTGCCATTACATAGGAAACAGCCGAATGGAGTTGAGACGCAGGAGGGATGGGAAAAGTCAATAAGATTGGCTCTGTGAGTCCTTGCACAGAGAGAACTTCTCCGGTTGAAGAGTCGACAAAGCTAATCGATATGATTGAAGAAACGATGTTGTTGTTCACCGACTGCTTAGAGAAGAGATACGAATTATCAACAGTGGAGGTATATATCACCTTGAGAGAAGCTAATGATGGAGTCATATTAAAGACCGCAGGAGGGAGATCGGCGGTAAAGTTGAGAGTAGGATCTGACACACTTAAAGTTGTGTTTGAATTCATGGTCAGAACCCCATATCTCATGTTTGTTCCTGCAAGGCTTGCAATTCCATTAAACTCTTTCAAGTTGGTTTCTTGAAGTTGAGCTATCCACTTCATAACGTTCTTCAGCGCTTGATCGCATCCTTTAATAGTGTTAGTAATCTTGTTCGCGGCGTCTGTGTTGTTCTCGTTTAAAGATCGGAGATATTCAGATGTGTACGTAGTGAGACACCATCTCAAGGAACTCGCAAGGATATTTAAATCACTTAGAGAATTGGTTGAAGAATAATAAATCTGAGATGCATTGATCAAAATCGCTGAGATATTGTCAGAGATCAGATCGGGGAGAGAATTCATTCTTTGGAGATAGCCTGCAAAATTGGCCAGTTTGCTTGAGCTATCGCTTATCGTAGCATTTAGTGCAGTAGTAGCGAGGAGCTGCAATCCTGAGAAAATATCCTCTGGATACTCACACATATATCCTTTGAACCCTGATTCGCAGATACAAAATTGAGTTCCAAAAGAAATTGTGCAAGTTCCACCATTAAAGCATTGCAAGGAGCAGACAGCCGTTAAATTGTTAATAGAGCCTATTTTGGTCAAATTGCTATTTACAGCCGAAGTATATACTTGAAATGCTAACATTTCAGAGTGAAAGATATTTGAGGTGATTAACTCAACGACAGTAGCCAACTCTGCCGGAGTGAGATTGAGGTATTCATCATCTTGAGTTAGATTTTGTAGAGCGGTTCTTGCTGCAGCAAGCAAATTTTGTTGTTGATGTTGTTGACGACCAAAGAAATCAGAATTCAATGAAATCGCAGTTTGAAGGTTTTCAATTATCAGATTGCTGCAAATTATCACTTGCTTGGTCAAGATTGTGCTTTGACCGAGAGAATCCCAAACTATGAGGGTTAAAGCAAATTCAGTGTCAGTTGTATTGGGCAGAGTTAACGAGACTGTTTGACTGTCAGTCGGACTTGATAGGCTATAAATGTTTTGGAAGTCCGTGATATTTGGTTCGAATACTCCGAACTAAAGAGGAGGACACAATTAGTTCAAAATTAAAGCGTTAACTAATTACCTGAAGAGCAAAATTCAAATGGTTAGGTGATTTTGACGCGACGACTCCGGACACCCAATTAGAAACCGTGACGTTGATTTGGCTATTTGCTTGAATACATTGCGGACTGACAGAAAAACTCCCTCCTGTAGGTTTCATCCTTAAGTTTATTCTTAGTGTGGAATTTGCTCCAGGCTTGAACTTAGTCAAACAGCTAAAATCTCCCCATTGACAAAAAACAAAAACATTGAATATCAATTTTGAGAATTGAGCGATGCTCTTAGTGGACCCATTCTGGACTGTGATATTGGTCTGGGAGAGAACCAAATCAAGATCCATGTTTGGATTGATGCCAGAGTCGATCACAGAGCTTGAGAAATTATCGTAATATCCAGTAACAGTCCAACCAAATTGAAACGAATCCGGGGTAAAGATTCCTGGATTTGTCATGCCAACTCGGATTGATATTGGAGTATCGTTAACAAAGCCATTTGCTTGGAAGGGCATCGACGTAAGAGGAGTTAAATAGAAGGATGGCATGCTTCGGCAGAATATACCATCTTGGTAGGTCATTCCAAAGTAGCAAAGTTCTGTTGGAATACATATAGACTTTTCGTTTAGAAGGTAATTTGGAGCACAAACGCGACATATCCCCGCTGTGGTATATTGAAAGCAGTTGCTTGGGGCTGTAACGTTCTCCAAACTTCCTGGAGTACATTGATAGTCTATAGTGAGGACATAACCAGGATTGCACTGATAGCAAAGATTTCTGGAATTGTTAAGGCAGTTTGGCGGAATGTTTGGATCTCTCATAAAAGCATTGAAAAAAGCTCGGAAAGTAGCAACACTGCAACTATTTTGGAACAAGGAGTATCCTGCATTGCATTGTTGGCAAACACTCGCATCATTTTGGGAACAGACTCTGCAGTTAGCAACCGAGCAATTTTGTGGACCCGGACACCCAAAACTTGGATTCCACCCTGGAATATCCTCAATACATTTGGTACATTGCCACATTGAACTGCATTCTTCGCACCCTGGAACCAGGCAAGGGAAAGTGTCTGCACAGAACGAAAATGTGAAACCAAGGATGAATAGTAGGATAATCTTAAAAAGTAGAGTGCTCATCGGATTTAAGATGAGATTTTAGTTTTAGTATATTTGAGATTTTCCAATGTTCGTATTAAGAAGGAACATCATAAACGGCTTACTTCAGAAATTTTGTTAATTAAGACTGATCTAATTCGATTCTTCTAAGAAATTCTGAGATAGAAAATCTCCCTTTGCACAATTCGGCTCTAGGACTTTCCATTGAAGGCTAAATAGCTTTCTTTGGCTTCTTAGAAAAAGTTCGCAATGCTTTTGAGGCATATTCCTTGGCAAACTTCTCTTGTTTAAACAAATTCACAGTCAAGTAGTTTTGATCTTCAAATTCGAGCAGGAAGGATTCTCAAAAGAGAGCTCTGAGTTTAGAAGTTTTCGGAGAGTTAAAACTTTGAGATTTAGAACTAAGAAAGTAATACAATTGTGGATTCTTCTCTATGAATATGCTCATATTGTAATTTCTGGTCGAGTGATCAATTTTAATCTTCAATCCAGAACAAAGTTAATTCTTTTAAGGGAAAAAAGATGAAAAAATGTTCTTCAGCAGTTATCCTGAATGATGATGATATTCACATAGAGCGATACTTCATAGCAATAATCGTGTGATAATTCAAGGTCGCCTCATGAACAACCATTACCTGGCCATTCCTTCAAATAAGATCATTCAAAAGAAGTGAATTCATTATCTGTATTCTTCTATTAAGGCCAAAATGAGAAGAGGAATCGTCCTTGGTAATAAAAAATATAGTCTCACTAAATCTGTCCCAAAGAGGCATCTTCAGCTGTATCGAATCTTATTCGTGGTGAAACATTCAGAATATTCTAATAGCTGTTATCCTTTCTGTCCGGTAATTATCAGAAAAAGAATAATGATGAACCTATATGTCTTGAGCTTCGAAATCATAACTGATAGAAAATAATATCGAATTATTTCAAAGAACTTTAGGCACTGAAAAATGATCCCGGCTTTATGCAAGGACAAAAAAATCTTAGTTGTTAGCGTTCCGTAATTGCAAGCTCTTGTTATTATCAAGGTAAGAAGTTCTGTCAGCCTCAGAGTTTGACTTCAGCAGATAGATAATCGATTCTTCCGAGTAGAAATTCCAATTTATTATGCGATGAGAAGAGTGTTTAAAGCAAATTAATCTTGATGTAACTAAAGCCATTTTGTAGGGTTTTCAACCTGCTAGCACTTTAATGAGTACAACATTTATTTTCGAAATCAACAGTGTTAATAATTGAGATTTATGCATCATTTTCTTCTCCAGTAGCACTTTTTAGTAGAGAACTGTTCAAGGATTTCCGACGAAGAAGAGATAAGTAATTTAAAGTATTTAAGTTTATTTGCTATAAGTATTTTACACAATTCTTTGAAATTAATTTTGAACTTATTTATAATAATTTTTTTAAAAAATGTGTATGAATAATGAATGGCATTAGCTGGTCTAGGAGGAGGGGGAGAAAAAACACTCTCTCTATTCGGTAAAGAAAAGGAGTAAAGGTTAAAAAAAGAACTCAAAATTCTGGTTTCCGAATCAATTTACAAATAATTTACATAAGCGTACTGGTCTTTCTTGAGATCGCCTAGTTCAACATTTCATTCATTTATCAGGCTTTAAGCTTACTGAGGCATGATGAAAGGTTATTGGTACTCGAACTTATTTTGAAGAAACTCTGAGTATTGGTATAATCTTTGCTTGAAAAACTAATTAAGTTCAGACATAAAAAAATTTAAATTTGATTTTAGCGGGAAAATCTCGCTTCTAGAGATTGCTATTACCATCTCTTTCATAAATTAATT
>ENA-UOTZ01000007-UOTZ01000007.1-compost-metagenome-genome-assembly--contig:-NODE-7-length-113632-cov-9.794285_pt1 | contig 113632 bp, 71 predicted proteins | sample MGYA00238144_ERZ746983 | MGnify/ENA primary metagenome ERZ746983 (study PRJEB28759, sample SAMN06268863) | compost metagenome | isolation source: single cell | place: USA: California, Emeryville, Joint...
TCCACTACATCCTTCAGCACAGCAAACGTTAGTAGTATCAGTAGCAGCTAGATTGGGGGAATATCCATTCTTGCAGGCATCGCAAGCCGTTGCGGATCCACAAGCGTCGCAGTTGTCACCGCATTTGGTGCATGTGGTCCCATCAAGGAAGTACCCTGTGTTGCAACCAGTGCATGTATCTGAGTTACTACATCCACTACATCCTTCAGCACAGCAAACGTTAGTAGTATCAGTAGCAGCTAGATTGGGGGAATATCCATTCTTGCAGGTGTTGCAAGCCATTGCGGATCCACAATCATCGCAGTTGTCACCGCATTTGGTGCAAGTGCTTGAGGCGGCTGTGTCGACGAAGTAACCGCTAGCACACTCATCACAAGTGGGAGGGCTAGAACACTCAACGCAATTATCGATAGCTTCTGTACACTCACCGCTAACCTGGAGTATCAGCAAAGAGGATGCAAAAAGCACAAAGAGGAAAAGTTTCATTCAATCGAAATTTTTTAACTTCTGATTTCAAATGTTATAAATTTGAAGCCAGTCCTAATAAAAGAGAGCATTTAATTTAAACGCAACTATTTTATTCAAATTTAGTAAAAATAGAACGCTGCACTCTCAAAATCTGACCAAAAGAAACTTCTATCTACTTCAATCGCTTCTCTTTGAAACAGTGCAGACCTATCAAGGTATTCTTCTGAACGAATGGCGTGGAGTAGTGAGTTATAAGTTTAGATTTTCACTTGCACCGGAGGTCAGCATTAGTAATTTTGATATCACCTAACAGAGCTTCATTTGCTTTCGAAGCAAAAAGATTTTGATTACTTCTAAAAAAAAAATTCCACTCATTAGCGAAGTTGATGGTTTTTTCAGTTTAAAGAGCATAATTAACTTAACATGGATTAATCAAATGCTTTACAGCCTATCTAAAGCAAAAATTTTCCAAATCTCCGCTGAAATAAAGGTATCTTTTGAAAAAACGGCAAGTTTGTGCATCTATTGGTCTTATCTGCAGGCAGGGGTTTGGCTAATTTCCTTTCTTGTTCAAATTTTCGAAATAAAAAATTTAATTAAAGCAACATCCAAAATAGGTTTGAACATTAGAAGCGTTTTATTTCGAATTATCTTGCAAGATCATTAAGATCATTGATGTTTTAAATGTGTAAAAAACCCTTCTCAGGACACATTGCTCTTCTGAAAAGAGGCTCATCTTGAGAGGATTTTTGAAGAATCGAAGTTCATCATAATTTATAAGTATGCTATATTTGTGACATCGACAGCTATCAAGCATCACATCATCGGCTTAAGGCAAAACAAATGGGAATTCTATTGTGAATTAAGCATTAAAAAGACAGCATTAAGATAATTATTGCGATCACCTACTTTCTGAAGAGAAATTAACTCAACCAACAGCAAGGTAACGTTCATACATCTCTTATGTGACTTGGAGCAACTCGGTAGGCATTATCCTTCAGAATTAACTGAAGAAAAAATTAATTTTTTAAATCGGCAAGAACCCTGATTTGTCTTTCGAAAATTGTTGTTCGTTGAATTTGCTAGTGATATATATGTATGTGTAAAATGCCTCAGAACTTTTAAAAGGGGTTATTCAACAAAGATGATCTATTAAAATTTTATCCTTGTGTGAAAATCAAGTTTCCAAAGTCTTTTCCCCTCTCCACTAAGAAAATCTTCCTTTTCTGCATCAGACAAAAAATAACGAAAGTAATGTTACATCTTAAATTTTTTGTGCTTCCGGAGAGCGATTATTGGATCTCTTTAGAGTAAATTGAGATTGCTTGTTAAATACTTCGCAGTCCTTCAAAATGTTGATTTTGTATTCTCTTTCACATTACAACATAATGGTGATCCCTTTTCGAGAACTTTGCCTCTATTCGAAGACTGTTGTTGTTTTGGGGTGATAAAACTTCATTTTCGAGAAGTTATTGTTCGAGTGATAGACAATCATGCTTTGTGTAATAAGGAGGTGGTCGTTCATACGAAAGCAAAAAGCTCAGAGCCGTTTTCACAATTCATTATCATCACCACTATTTTCATTGTTGAAAGCTCGACTTCATGGGCATAAGTTTTTCTCTTGGATAGATCTATGCTCAAGGTTCTTCATAATTTGAACGACAACTTATGTACTGTCGCTTTTTGAGAAACTACAAGGATGTTCAGCTAGTTTTCATTAACTTTCCAAAAGAAGACTTAGTTAGTTGAGGCGTAAAATAATAGATGTTCCTTTTTCTCCATCTCATACTAATATTAGTTGATAATTAATCATTTTCTCGCTTTGTTCAAAAACACCAGCTAATTTCTCTTTCTTCATATAATTTGGTCTCCAAGAACACGCAACAAACATCAGAAATTATCAAATGTTGATCCACGATAACTCTGCAATGACGACCAATTTTTTAATAATAAATGCCCTAATGCTACTTAATCTAAGCCTTTATTTGTTCAGTAGTAGACTGTTGATGTTGTTCCGCATCGCTAGACTTGGCTTTTCCTCCTATATTAAACGATTCTGCCAATATCTTTTGAATCTCTTCACTTTCCTTTTCTTTGATCTTTAGTTTGCCTTCTCTTCTGTAGTTCTTTTCTCCCTTCACAGGGATAAGGGAAAATTCATCAAATTTTAAACGATTTATCTCCATAGCAAGCTTAAAATCAACTTGGCTCAGACCATTCAAAGGAGCCGAATATAACTCCACCTTGACAAAATCTCCAGCCTGAATAGTGAAAGAAGGATGGTTCTTGTAGGTTAGCGCGTCCATCTTCGCGATTTCTCTCATGAACTGTACCGCAAGGAGATAATCTTTTGCGTAGAAACACCTATAAAGCCGTGTATAATCTTCGTTAAATTTCCACCCATCCATGAAGTCTTTGATCCCGTCATAAGTTTTTGTTGCTGTGTCCTTATCCATAGGCATACCGTTTTGGTTGTACGGACAGCACTTTTCACCGTATTTCTTGCTGATCTTCTTTCCAAAAAATGCAAAGAACCTTCTGCTCTGATGGAAAAGCATAGTCAATCTGTGCCTGTGAAAAATAAAAAAGTTAAATTCTGCAAGAAATAATTCCTTTAATGCACTTGTTTGTACCTTTCAGCCTCTGTAATTTACAGTGCTTCCTGAGCAGCAAGTGCCAAATAAGCCTGTTATTATATATCAACATCAACTGATAGAAGAGTTTCTGAAGACTAATATTCAAATCAATTTACGCTAAAGAATTGGTTTCAACTAAAAAGTATATTTTCTGGCAAAGTCCCAGTATGAGATTAGAAATACATTATTCTGAGAATCCAGAAGTTGCTATCGTTGAATTTCGAATTATTTCATGAAATCAGTGGTTTTTTTCTGAATTCGAACGAATCAAGTCAATTTAACCAGAGATTCATCGAAAATTTTCCTCATAAAATTAAATCTCTTCATCAAATCCGAACAACTTCATTACATATAGCAAGCATCATTATGCTGTTGTTAAAACGAAACCTGAATGTGATTTCACCTCTATGCAGCTATTTCGGAAAACAAATCGCTGGTTTTTCTACAGTCCTCGAAGCTTACAAAGTAAGAACTGAGATAAATTTTCAAAAAATAAGCCGCAATCTAGGCTCAAGTCGAAGCTGGTAAACTTTGTGAGGATCCTAAGCAGCTTAACACAGTAAACGTTCTGTCTCTTCTTTAATACAAACTTGTCCAAGATCAAATTGCTTGACAATTTGAAAACTAAGCTGGAAACTGAACACAAAAGTTGGCTGGATTACGTTGATGCCAATCAATCAGAATATATAGATCGTCTAGCCGACGACGATGAAGACGAGGACACAGGACTATTCAACTCCGTCTTTGAGAGTGAAGTCGAATCAACTGCTAACAAAACAGAAAATGGGAGGCCTATATCTCTATGGGCAACCTGGTACCCCAAGCCCCGCCATAGACAATATTACTATTATCTTATTTTCAATAAATAGGCAGCGGGAAAACGTTTTTAATGGATATGTTCTATAATAATGTAGCATTCAAGGAAAAGGAGCGAATTCATTTTAATGAATTTATGCTTCGAGTGCATCAGAAGATGCATGTGACGGCTAAAGTAAGGAGCTAGCTTCTTGGAGATAAATAATGTATGAATCAAAATTGGAAGAGAACAAAAAAGGATCCTCTGAAGGTCGTGGCTTCAGATCTCGCCAACACACGTCGTTTACTTTGTTTCGATGAGTTCCAGGTGACCGATATTGCAGATGCAATGATCCTGAAACGTTTATTCGAAATTCTTTTCGCACAACACGTCGTTCTTGTGGTAACGACTGAACCCAGTACATGTTCAATACCTCTAATTCATTCATTATTAGGCGACATCGAATAGACCTCCTGAAGATTTATATTTCAATGGCCTTCAGGTAATTCCTTGACTTTTCTGGATCCTTAAATTTAATCGCATTTAGAGACCTCTTTTCCTGCCATTTATTGACCTTCTCAAAGAAGAGTGCTATGTTCATAAGTAAAATTGTACAATTGTTCAGACGAGTGTTCTAAAGCTTGCCACACTTCAAGCATTGATTCATATAAAGACTATAGGTACAGCACAGATACCACAACAGAATCTAGAATAAAGACTCTTATACATCCTGTTGATTCCCAAACGAATGACGAAATAGAAGAAATTTTCACTCAATTAGCAGGCGACGAACTTGCGTAAATTTCTGAACTCTCACATCCTAGTCCTTATACGCAGTAAATAGAAAGCCAACAACAATCAAAGTAATGTCAGGCCGTCTGCTGAATATACCAAAAGCTACGAACAATGGAATGGCGCTCTTCGATTTTAAACAGTTGCTAGAGCAACCACTCGGATCAATGGATTTTATCTCCATCTGCAGAAATTATAAAGCTATTGTGTTAAAGAATATCCCAATCATTGACGTGAATGAGAAAAACTTGACGAGAAGATTTATTTTATTGGTAATTGCTTTCGTGGACGAAATGGTTGATAACAATTAAACGTATCTAGATTGATGAGGTTTATAATCACAAAACGAAGTTATATATGCAGGCTGCAACAACGATTGAAAATTTATTCCATACTAAAGGAGTTGAAGCTACTAGCGATGAGTTGTTTGCAGTCGATCGGTGTGTCTCGAGATTGACAGAGATGCAATCGAAAAAATATATGGATGAAACGTCTTACTTTGAACTCCATGAGAAGGATCAGACGGGAGAACCTACTGCCCAAAAATAAACACGAACAATTCAAAACCTGATTTGAAGAATTCTGATAGATTTGTCAGTTCTTTTAGAGGGATTTGAATGTATTCTATTATTTTTCGTTGAATACTGATTGCTTCATTTAATCAGGAAAAAACTCACACACACAACCTAAACCGAAGTCTTTTGAGTATTTTTTCGTGATTCAAACTCAGTTTGTTTCGTCCATTGAAAGTCAGTTCATTATCACATGTTTACTTAAGTTCATTCCCATATGCTTTTGAACGATTCGTCATGAGGCTATTAATGAATAGTTTTCGACAAATCTCCACTAACTATCAATATCCAAAAACATAATTTTTAAAAGCTATTTTATTGTTCAAAACGAGCAAAGATTTGAGATGGAATCCCAATACCAATATAAGGCTCAGCAAGTAGCTTCTTACGCTGAAGCCTGTGAAGTATATTCTTTTCTATTATTCCAACTGAATCTGAGACCTGGCAATTCTTGTGAAACAGACACCGAAAGAATATGACTTTTACAAATCAATCAGGAATAACGAAAGAGATAGTCTTGTCCTAGCTGGCTCCGAGAGCAATGATATCGACTTCTTTGAAGTCTCAGGCTCAAAAGGAGCTAACTATAAACTCACTAACATTGGCGCTTACCGCACGAAATCTATCCTTCATGACTTTGACCTTATCGCGAGATCAGCAGAAGAAGGCGCAAAATCAGTGCATCTTGCCTATTCAGCTAAAGACATTCCGGTAAGTTGAATGAATGCAGGAGTAATAAACCCAATTAGGTGCAAATTAAAAAATTCGCGTCAGAGAATTGGCCCGAAAATCTCTACGAAGAAAGCAGCTATTCCATCACTGATTATCAGAGGTCCCCGGAGGAATATATTAGCGTTGTAGCACTCAAACACATACCTTCAGTAGAATAACAATTTTTTTATTTCACACTAACTCTACTATCATCACAGCATAACAGTCTCTTTGCAGCTGGAAAGAAACTTTTCTCTGCCGTTGATCTTGAAACTTTGAAGATATCATATGTAATAAGACGTTCTGACAGCTATATTAATTGTGATTTGAAAACTAGAAGTCAAAATGTATCAAAAAAACAGAAATTGTGTCATGCTTTGATATTCACGAGGAAACTTCAAAGCTGGCTGCGATCGGGAATTTCAACAAAAAGATTTCGCTTGTGGACCTCAATGAAGATAAAATAACGCAAGAATGCTCTGTAATAATAAACTCTGAATCAAGCTGACATTGTTAGGTTCATACCGGAGGGATTACATTTTTAAAATTTGCTCCAGCAGCAAGTAACTACTTATTCAGTGGAGCACGCAAGGATAATATGGTTTATTGCTGGGTAAGTAGTAATGAACTAAAAATTTGTGTAAAAGGAATTTGATGTTAGGATACAAGAAAAATGGATGAGTATGTGAGCTGTTATGAAAGAAAATCGTTCACAAATCAGCGAATGGAAATTGATATAGATGCCGGCAACAGACTATATTTAGGAAATGGAGTATACAATTGAGGTTCACTTGAGAGAAATCATTAATCTATTTTCTAGGATGGAACGATTGTGGTTTACGATATCACAACAGGAAGTCCCGTCTCTTTCTTCAAAGCTGGGGACGACGTTGTGAATAGTATTAGAGCGTTTTCGCTTGGAGATGATAAGGTTCCATTGCTGGCCAATACGATTGGTTCGAGGAAGTTTTATGTTGAGGAGAAAACAAAACCTCAGAAAAAAGATAAAATGGAAGTAGAAGGCGATGCCACTAGCGAGACTGATTCCGAAAACGAGGATGATGACTCTTTGTTCTATGAAAAAGGAACTGTTTTCAAAAGCACCCTCTCGAAGCAGCTACAAATCTGGAACCTGTCTCCAAATTAAATTTCGTTTGTGTAAAATCTATTTGCCATGAAATCACTGAAAGACTGTTTATTTTATCCCATTGGAAAAGTATGTTCTGTTTTCTTCATTATTATTGTCAGTTTACCAGCCTACATTGTCTTGCTTGTATCGTGTTAGAGTATCTTTTCTGACTTGGATGCTCAGCTTGAGCAGGATATTGAACTGCTCAAGCTTGCTGGGCAGTCCTAATCTCGTTATTAGCGTGATACGATTCCCATGAGAGCTCTCACTTCAATTTAGAAAATAGACAATAATTTAGAGTTGCTATCTTTAACGCAATCTAAAATAGATGAAGGTTCTTTTTGGTTGTTTACTTTGCAAATCTTATAACTCCTACTTACTTTATTCTCAGTTTCATAAACCCGATTTGCTGATGAATTTTTTTTATTAATTGCAGGAAAATTTCACGACATCTATCGGGCAAAATTACCCTATCTAGCGAGATAGAAAGGTCAACATTCCTGTATTTCGAGTCTCCGTTCATGTATCATCTCACCAACTATAATAACGTTTCTGTCAATTTTGATAAAAATGATTTTTCTAAATAATCAGCAAAAAAAAAGAATGTGAATTGGTTGATCGTGTCATTTCGTTTTGGAGGCTTGCTAAAATCCTCTTTTAGGCTGAGAAATTCTCACAAAATACGATTTGGTTAAAAAGCCTTTATTATTTGATTAAAACCGGATTAATGAAAATAGCACTTCTGGTGTTCTTTCTGAGAAGAATACTTCTTTTCATCTTCGCTTTCAGTTCCTCAATTGCCTCGCAATTTCGACTCATTCACAGGCAAATTGGAGGCCCTGAAACTTTGAAATTTTCCAAGGTCAGCAGCCCCAATATCATGCGATCCTTGTTCGAATACGACTTTCACGAGAGCAACTACTCCGTAAACTTAAAAGGCAGCACGGACCTTGGCTACTACTACGCTACTCTCTTCGTGGGCTCGCCTCCTCAAAAGCAAACCGTGATTGTTGATACTGGAAGCAGTGTGACCGCAATCCCTTGCAAGCGTATTTTCCTCTTAAATTTCTTTAAACTGAACTCGTTTCAAATACCAGAATGCGTCAACTGTGGAAAGTCTCACTCAGACCCTTACTACAACCCCGAGAATTCAGAAACTGCGGGTTATATTGGCTGCAATCAAACGACTGGAAACTTCAAATGTAAGAAATGCAATGGAGAAAAATGCCAATTCGCAGTGGTAAACTTTATATTTATGAATTAGTTGCTTGAAGTTTTGTTTGCTTAAGACTTACACTGAAGGAAGCTCTCTGTATGGCGAGTTTATGAAAGACATTGTCGCATTTGGGGAGGACACTGAAGAGATGCTCCTTAATCAGAGCACGAGGAGTTTTAGACAGTTGTCAGAGCAGTACAACAAAACAAAATTTGAAGCTGTATTCGGGTGCACCTCAACGTAAACTTTAAAAAACTAGCAAACATATGAAGAGTGAAATTTAAAAATAGTGAAACGGGGTTATTCTTTACTCAAGAGGCCGATGGCATTCTTGGGCTTGGAAGAAGGAGCAACAGTAATTTTTTATTTTTTTGGATTGAGGTTGTAATATGAAATGCTCAGCGACGAGACATCCACCAAATTTGATGGATTATCTATCCACTTCCAATGAACAATTTGGAAACGCTTTCTCACTTTGTTTAGCCGACGAAGGCGGGTATATGACGATAGGTGGGATGAATACGGAACAGCATCACAACAATGAAAAAATCAAACACGTGCCACTCATTCCTGGAGACCAGTACTATGTTGAGCTGACGAATATTTTTGTATGAATAGCGCGATAATTAATTACTGAGCCATGTTTAATTAGGTTGAAGATATGAGTTTGGGGTTCACTAAAGAAGACTTAACCTTGCCTAAAGGCGTTTTCTTCGACTCAGGCACCACTATGACCCATGCTCCGAAAGTTATCAGAGAGTAAATTAGGTCAGATTTCTCTCAATTAACCTGAAATAAAGCCGGATCGTCCGATATCTGAAGGATTTTTGCTGGGCATGTCCTCAAGCTTGTGGCGGTCACAAGAGAGATGAGCAGCAACAATGCTACACAAGAAACAAGAAAAAATACCCAAAACTCAGCGATTTCTTCGGCACCTTCCCGGATATTCATTTCCAATTGGGCAATCATATGTACACGTGGAGACCAGAGAACTACTTTTACAAGCCATCTTCTGACAAGGAAGAGTACTGCTTGGCAATGTTCGAATATCCGTAAGTTATCTATTTAATGAAATAGAAAAGTGAAATTCTGTATTGATTACTGTAGGGATCGCATCATACTTGGAGCTACGTTTATGAAAGATCATGATATTTACTTCGACAAAGTTGGCAAAATGATGGCTTTTGCGGAGGCGAACTGCCGCGGATTTCAAGAAAATGTGCCTCAGAAAGAAGGCACTCGATCGAGACCACCCTTAGAGTGCTTACAACTCCAGACTACTTTATTTGAATCCTCTCAGTTCGATGATTTAAGAGGTCCTTAATAGCATCCTCATCCTTTCTAACTCAAAAAATTGAATCTTAGATTTGCTTCTTGCTGCCGTCGCTTTTGTTGGAATCATTATCGCGGTTTACTCCATACTTCGTTACCGACGACGCCTCCTCAGAGCATCAATGGCTCAAAATATTCCACTCTCAAGACCGTAAGAACATAGCTTTCTTTCTGAAGGATAACTAACATATTTTCCATGTTAGATCCTCGAATGGCAGGTTAAGCTTAGACAACGCAGCCTCTCTTGCTCGTAATGACGCAATATCAATAGCAGCGGAGACTGGAACTGATGATAAGAATTCAAAGCGCACAGAAGCCCACTCTCCCACCTTAAACGGTGACGAATCGACAGACCACCCTCCTAAAGGGAAACTTCATCGGAAAAAAAGTGCAGACAAGACTGCAGAGCATTCGAATAATATTGAAAATGGCGGTGAATTCGCACCGAACTACAAATACCAAATTAGCGAAGATGACGATCATCTTGATCACGTAGACGCTAGCTACGATGATATTACGAACGATATTCAGCAGCCTAGCATGGGACATGATGACTCACGGCGTATCATCGACGCCAGAAATAACAAGAATCAATCCGACAGCACTACTAATATCAACAAGCCCTAAACGGCTTGCATTTTTTTTTTATAGTTTATGTTGTCCGGATTTGATTTAACGTTTTTAATTTTAACGGCAATTGCAAAGAGATTTAGTCTCTCTTTTTACATTGTCTGAGTAAGCAACAACTTCTTGGTTTATCAAAAACCAGGATTTTATATTTGTGTAAAGTACATTCACACAATTATCAAATCAATATTTGGCTTTTAGCTAACTTTGTATGAAAAAAATTAAATTTGGTCTCTTCTAGTTACAAAACTCTATTTTGTAGCTGCCTTTCTGACATATCTTGGTATTTCATCTGAAAGAAGTCTCTTGTATGGGTAGATTGAGGACCTGTGTCCATCGCTCCAAAAAATGCCTACGGCATAGTTTCCTTTTACTTCAATTTTTGAAGGGAAAACGTCTTCGCGGATATCGCTTTCTTTAAAGAGGGTCTTCCCGCTGAATTCGTCGATGCATTCGGCACACATGCATTTTTTTCTGAGCTCTAGCGGACGTATTTTCTTTTCAGTTCCGTTGGGTTCTCGCACAATGATCAGTGACGAGCCGGTTTCGTATCTCACATGAGGGGTTTGCGTCTCTGCTAATTTTGTTACTTCTGTGTCAACAGACCTGCCCAGTTCATGATAAATTTTGCATATCGTATGATCAGTTGGAAGAGCAAGCACGACTGGGGCACCCTTGTCGCTGTATCTGGCGATGTCGGTGAAAATTGGAATCGCAACTGAACTCTATTGATATTTTGAATATATTAAACATTTCACAGACGGCATAAGTATGATGGTTACCTGTATACCGAACTGGTGTTTCAGTTTATTTAAGTATCCTGAGCCGAAAGGATGATTGACGTGGTTGCACTTTTCGCATTGGAATTCGGCCTAAAATCAAATGCGTTAACTTAAGGATTTGTTTAAATGCTACCATATTTTCAACAACAGCGACAGTGGGAACTTGGAGATCATCAAACATCTCAATCCCTTTGACAACATCTATAAAACTGAGTCTCTGAGGCGTCGTTACAATGACTGCTGCTCCGATTTTCAATTCTTGACATAAGGTGATTTGGATGTCTCCCGTTCCTAGTAATTTCTTGTAAGCAACTATTTTGCAATACATCATACCTGGAGGCATATCAAGCACTAAATAATCGAGATCACCCCAGATTGTTGAATTAATCAACTGCGTTACGACACTCGAAACCATTGGACCTCTCATCACGGCTTTGCGTCCTCCATTTGCGAATCCAAAAGACATCACCTAGATATTTTTGGGTACTTAGAAAACAACGCTTCAAACAGCTAAATCATACCTTGACGCCTTCATAATCAACTGGGTAGACCTCTTTCGGACGGTCTTCATGTGAGCTGATAGTATGACCCTCTTTCGCCAGTAAAGTCGGTAAACTAGGGCCATATATATCGGCGTCAAAGATTCCAACTTTCTTTCCCAGCTTTTGAAGACTGAATGCTAGATTCACAGCAACCGTTGATTTTCCGACGCCTCCTTTGCAACTGGAGACAGCTATGATCTTTTTTATATTCTTAAGATTGCTCTTATTCTCTACTTTCGCTTCTTTGGTCTGGTACGAATTATTTTAAGAGATGAGTAAGAAAATCTCGTACTCTTGGGGCCATCCTTATCTCAAACGTATGAAGCCAAGGAACTTCCTTCAACGTGTTCTCAATCAGGGATCTAATTTTGCGATAGTCTTGGTCTAATTTCAACGTAATGACAACTTTTTTCTTTTCTTGAATCTCTATCCTGACAATTTTGCCGGATTCCTCAAATAATGAAAATTCTGAATAAAGCTATGTTTCATGTATTCTGATGAAATACCATCAGATTGTTTCCATCTTCAAACTTGATTGACGCTAACAGATCTTCGATCTCCTGCTGTTCTTCTTCAGAAAGAGGTTGTAGCTCGTGTGAAAGATGAAGCTTACCTTTATCTGCTTCGATCTTTTGGTTAGACAGGTATTGTTTTGGAACGTAAAACAGACCAGGTTTCGAAACAGTCATTGGCGGGTCACAAAAGAACTTCATTAAAGGTTTCGATTGCTTCATGGAGAGACATAAGACCCTAACTCCTTGCTTTATGGCTTGCTTGCCGAGCATCGCGACAGTCTTAAAGATACTTTTTAAATTTTTGATGCAGTAAATTTATTCTGATTCGAAACGCAAAGAATGTTTCGAGTAAATGGTAATTTCTTTTAGAAATACTGAAGAAAGCAAGCAGTCCTCAAAACCAAAAATAAATTTTTCTGATGATTAGCCAGTTAATGAGGGAGCCCGAGGACCATCATTCGTATTGGGGGGAGGCCTATTGGATGGTACATCCTCGCATTTGAGTTGGTCGTTGCTGCGCATTTCACTAAACTAAAATTAAGAGTTTCCATATTAGCTGGCCTCTGCAAGAACCATCGGCAATTAGAAAATGGAGTCTGTACATGTAATTGAATAAGTTGCTATATTATTTCATTGCTTTCTGTGATTGGCTGGTTCTTTCTAAAATAGGAATTATTTTCAGTTTTGACTAAAAAGACTTTTTTAAAATTTTGCAAAATGGCAGAGTGCTCGACTGAACTCAGAGACATTGAAGATCTCTTAATGGGAGACCTTGCTGAAGAACCTAGAAAGGAATTTAAGACCCATCAAGTGAAGAGGAAAAAAAAGAAGGAAGAGAAGCCTGAAGAACCAGCATATGAGCCAAGATTCATTCAAAACGTTCCTGGAACTCAAAAAATTTATGTCAAAACTTTTGGATGCTCGCATAACATGAGTGATTCAGAATTCATGATGGGTCAGCTCTCTGAATATGGTTACAAAATGGTTGAAGACCCTCAAGACGCTGATCTTCTCCTCATTAACAGCTGCACGGTCAAAAATCCATCACAAGATGCGTTCATGACGTAGATATCCTCTGGTTGATTTGTTTTATTTATTAAATGAATATTAGAATGGTTAATGGAGGTAAAAAGGCACAAAAACCTATCGTCGTTGCTGGTTGCGTACCTCAAGGAGATCGAAACATCCCTGGACTCGAAGACATTAGCGTTATTGGAATTACGCAGATCGATCGTGTTGTAGAAGTTGTTGAGGAAACGCTCAAGGGAAACAAAGTTAAGTTGCTCAGTAAGAAGGAATTGCCTTCCCTCGACCTTCCTAAAATCAGAAAGAATAAATTCGTTGAAATGTAAGCTGTTATTTAAATGGGACCGGATCTAACTTTAAATCGCGTAGTATTCCCATTAACACAGGATGCTTAGGGTCATGTACCTACTGTAAAACTAGACATGCCAGAGGAAAACTCGGAAGCTATCAGCCTGAGGCTATTATTAAACGTGTGCGTCAAGCTTGCTCAGAAGGAGTTAAAGAAATCTGGCTTACGAGTGAAGACACAGGAGCGTACGGAAGAGATATTGGAACCGATATCGCGAAACTACTCCAAGAAATCGTCAAGGTGCTACCAGAGCACACTATGTTAAGGGTATTTATCATTGAATCCGGCAACCAAAGCGACAATAATTGAACTTTTCAACAGGTTGGAATGACTAATCCTCCATTTATTCTCGAGCATTTGAAGAATATTGCAAAAATTTTAAATCACCCAAGAGTCTATTCGTTTTTACATATTCCCGTTCAAGTAAGAATGAAATTAAGATAATTGCTTTGACTCTAATTAGGCTGGAAACAATACTGTCCTTGAGAAAATGAATAGAGAATATACTGTGGAAGAGTTTGAACAAGTGTGCGATTATCTGGTGAAGCACGTACCAGGAATGACCATCGCGACAGATATCATCTGCGGTTTCCCTGAAGGTAGCGAACTGAAGTGATGTGTGAGATTAATCTCTAATGTTTTGCTAATAGAGACGAACGAAGAATTTAAAGACACACTTAAACTCGTTGAGAAATACAAGTTCCCAGTGGTGAATATCTCCCAATTTTACCCAAGACCAGGCACAGTTGCCTTCAAAATGAAAAAAGTGCCATCAAATGAAGTTAAGGAACGCAGTCGAGCCATGACCGAATTATTCGAGTCCTACACTTGCTATGATAAGCTCAATGGCACCGAGCAATACGTATGGATCAGCGATAAAGAGACGAATAAGAAACATGGTGTCGCCTTAGTCGGCCACACTAAGAACTACGTTAAAGTGTTATTGCCATATGAAGAGGAACTCATAGGGTAATATTATTATCATTAGCACCAATTGCTTATCACCGTTATATTAAACAGCAAATGCGTCAAGATCAAAGTGACTGAGGCTCTTAAATGGCACATTGCCGGTGAAATTATCGACCGTAACCCTAAATACCCAACGGTTGACGAGCATTACTTTGCTGAAGAGAAAGAAATCAATATGATTGAGGAAGCTTCAACTGAAGATAGATCATCGGAAACTGGATCTGATACTGCTAATGCAACTAATACGCAAGCAAAAGCTACAGCAACAACTTCCAAGATCGTCGATAATACTGCGCTACATAATACTTTATTGAAAATAGCGATAGGGTTGTTTGGAATCGGTGTAGCTTTCCTCCTTGTTAACCATTTATCTTAGGGAGTTTTTTGGGAATGTGTATTTCATAAGGAGTCAGAATCAATTATAAATTTTCAAATAGTAGTGAGCATGGAATTACCAACAAAATTCGTTTTCTGATTTGAGAAGCTCAGTGATAATTTCCACTTGTTTGAGAGATCACAAAATATAATGAGGATGCTGACCTTGTCTTTGAGTCGAGTCGAATCCATAGTTTAGGAAATATTCTTAAAATTTTCAACAATCAATATTTAACTTATTCAGAATACCTCTCTAATGAAATCTGATTTTCTCAAAATTTTTTATCTCCTGAATAGAAGTTTGCTGCAATAGCAAGTGATGAGGCCGGTGACTAGCGTTTACACCGAGAATGATCCAAAAAGATGTTATAATCCAATGAAGTTATATCACTGCTATAATATTACTATTATTTCCTCTATTGATTGTCCATTTAATGCAGTGCATCGATAGTAAAGAAACTCTCAGTCATCGTGCGCACTGATAAAATAAAGTTTTGTCTTATCAACGAGAATCATTATTATTTTTGTGGATTTTGCGAACACCCATCATTGCCTGCGTTCCTCGACTTCAAAATACTCGCTTTTTCGCTATAATAGTGTACAGCAGAATTCTAGTAGAATTCTGTATTGACCGTAATTGTTTCTTAACATTGTTCGAATACGATCCCATTCAAAATGAAAAATTGAATATTAATCAGTTTAAATAACACATTAAAAGCGACTGCATGACGACGTCCGAAGAAAATCAGGTATTTGTGTTCCAAAGCTCTTCTTCTGATAAACTGCCATCGGGAAAGCATCGCACTGACACCGAACCCTCAAAAAAAGACATTTCTATATTGTTTTACAAAACATGGAAGACAGATAACAAATTCATCTGCAATGGAAGGCTTATGATGGGGTAATAATTTCAACCAAATCAGTTTAAACGGCTGCAATAAAATTTTAGAGCAGAATACAAATATGTCCTCTTAACTACCGCTTTAATCGATATCCCTTCGATTCTTTATCTCATCTTTGTCACGGATGTATCATATCTGAAAAGATTTAAATTCACCTGACGTTTATCCCTATTTCCAGAGAAAGTTTGGTGACAGCTTTGCTGGAGTATTGATCTATTCTTTAATTCTGCTGCTTGGAACAAACATTTTTATGGGAATCGTCATATTCATGGATCCTGGGATTATTCCTAAGCAGGTACAAGAAGCATTCAAAGTTTTTGAGCTTCAATTGCGCTAGGATGAAGACATTGTTGAAAAAGACGCAGAGCTGAGGAAGATACCTACTGAAGGGCGAGGAAAGAAAGCTTACTTTGATATTACTCAAATCAGCCATTTTAACCGTGCGAAATTTTGCTCAAGCTGTAACCAGACCTTATGTGGTCCTATCTTTTACACAGATTCATATAGGCAATGTATATCGACCCCCAAGGACTTCACATTGCGCAGTTTGTGAAAATTGTGTTGAAAGGTTCGATCATCATTGCCCATGGCTTGGAACTTGCATTGGAAAACGCAACTATAAGTATTTTCCCTGATTGTGATTTGCAGAAGCTCACCTAATTATGAACTTACCAAGATTCTTTTACACGTTTGTCGCGTTCTTGTTTCTTCTCAATGTGTCCTATTGCCTGATTTCACTAATAAAAATGATCATTCATGGAAAGCAAGTTGGGTCAGTTGGTGAAGCTCTCAAGGAGAACCCGGCCTCTGTTATTTTTTTGATATATACGTTTTTAGTAAGTTCACTTTTTTCCGAGAGCTGTATTAATGCCTGATGTGTTAGACCCTCTGGTTCACAGGCGGCTTGTTTTTCTATCATTCATATCTCGTGTTTACCGGACAAACGACCTACGAGCAGCTCAAGAAAAACTGGGAGCGTCTCAGCGGAAATCCTTTTGCGCGCAAAAAGGTTGTGAAGAACGTTATCAGAATGATCTGCTTAACAAACAGAAAGAGCTTCCTAAAATATCGACAAAAAGTCTACTTAGCGAGCAAAGTAAAACAATATTTTACCTTTGAAAAGCAGACTTACTCGCACCCGATAGCATGATTTAAATGACAGTCGAAAAGGGCTTCAAACAGGAGATAATCCAACTGGAGAGAGTATTTCGTTGCGACTTAGGCTTTTTCTAACGGTTATTTGCATTTAGAGAGAGCGTTTGAGCTGATTAAGGAAGCGCAGAATTTTAATAAACTGAGAATCTTCCCAGGTAACTGGTCTGAGTGGTTCAAGTATTTAATTGAGGATAATATCTAGGTGAAATTTACGAAGAAGAAGAGGACGAAGATGACCAGAATTTGGCGTTGAGAAATGAATATGATGCTCATTACAATAATGAGAATAATTATGAAGCAAGTGTTGGCGAAAAAACTTACTCATCAAAAAATAAACAATCATTCGACAATTCAAATGTTATTCGACATCATTTTAATCGGGATTCGACGATAGAAAAGATCAATAATGGCAATCTCTCACAAAGCATGGGTATGCAGCAGACCTCGCAGCATTTCCACGAACCTGATGGTAGACGAGTGCTAAACGAGGAAGAAATCAATATTCAGATGACCCGAAGTCCCAGTCCTACATTACCTCAACAAAAGAACGGCAGTATAAAGGGTATTTATCTTGAAAAGTGAGTTTAATTAATCTCGATGAGAGTCTGGGAGATATTTCTCAGTTCAATAATAACTGAGAGACATGTATTCAATTTGTGAGTAAGCAAGTAAGGTTTTCCCATTACCAAGTGCCAGCTATATCTTATTTTTTCTTTATGTCATGAGGAATTTTAGATAAATTTTTTTTTTTTGGAAAAATGTGAATCATATACAAAACAAATTTTCAAAGAAAGCCACATCTCATTTGGCGTGTGAGGCTAGAAATGTGTGAAATCACGATCATTTCAAATACTCATCGTCCAATATAATGTATCTGAATAAAATTAGACACTGAAAAGCTTATTCTAAATTTGTTTTCTATACAGTCATTCAACATACAGTATAAAAAAGAACACGTATGTCTTTCTTTCAAATTAAAATCAAAAGCTTCTTGCATTAGTCAGGGGTAATTAATCGTAATGTTATGTCAAGTATTTAAAAGCAAAAGAATTCTACTTCCGAGCACTGAAAAGAAATGTTTCTAACTTTGACGTGAGAGAAAACATTACTTCATACTTCATGTAGATAAATATATCGGTATTTTGGCTTTTCGACAGGTCATTCAGGTTAAATTCGTCTACTGGCGCATTTTGTTAATTACTTTTACTAAACAAAATGAGGAGCAATGAAGATGTTAAGCTTACACTCATTCGCCATGCACAATCAAGATTCAATGTGCATGAATTTGATCCGGCATACGGTGGAAAAGAAGGCTCGTGGTACCACCCTGATCTAATCGATCCTCTGATCACGGACAAAGGATTGGCTCAGGCAAAAAGCGCTCAAGAGAAGATCGGGGCAAAGCCTTACGATTTCATATTTGTTTCACCACTCCGCCGAGCTTTGCAAACCGCCACGGTGATATTTGAGAAAAACGAAGGATGTCCTAAGTTTATAGCTGTTCCAATGCTCAGTGAAAGGTTCCATTGTGCTGGAGATCTCGGAAGTGACCTCGACACCGTTAAACGGAACTTCAAACACGTTGATTTTGCTGTGGTAGATGGTCTGGTGAACCCAGACTATTGGTATTTAGAAAACCTCGCTGATGAGAAATGGAGAGAGGTTATGCTCAAAGAAATAAAGGAGCAAGGAATTGAAGATAAAGACAAGGCAGCGGCTCATATTCTGAGCCTTATGAAGATACGTGGCGAGGACCCTGAATCATATACAGATTTTACTGCAAGAGTTGGAAAAGCGATAGAATTTATCAAAGAATTCATTGCAAAAGAGGGATTAGAAAAGAAATATGCGGTTGTTGCGCATGGGTATTTCTTACGAGAGTTCACTACTATTGTCTCGAAAGATCGATCTTGGTTCGATAATTGCGAGATTAAGGAAGTTTCGTTGAGAGTTTGAGTTCCTAAAAAATAAGTCATCAGGTCTTTCATATATTAGATTTAATCATGTGTCATTTTAGCAGGTAAGAGGAAAAATGAACGAACTTTTGATCCAAGATTTAGAATTTACTAAAGGAAACAAGAATAAGCCATTCTTTTATAATCATTTATTGTTCGAAGTCAGCTCAACTAATCACAAACATTTTTCAAATTTATGCAACAAGAGCAGGTGTTTCATGTTAAACATCGCTTTCAGTTGGTCTCTAATGGAACTGTTCATTTCCTCTGAAGCAATAGTCATTTCAGGATCTGCTACTAGTGAAAGTGCTTAGGATAGTATATTGAGGTATTTTGTGGACTGCAGACACATTGGGAAATTCTAAAGCTCAATGCTGGTTAGCATTTTTTTAAGAAAGAAGCTCTTTTGGAAAACTCTTTTCATTCAAACGCCATTTCTACTTTTCATTACTTTAACATTGGATTGGATAATAATTTTTGTTGGTTAGCTGATATAAGGTAAATTTTTTCTCTGATTTGCATCTGGATCAAGAATGAAACATCTAGAGGCTATTTAAACAATCACCAGATATAATCATAAAAGCGAATTTTATTATACAAAATGCTCACAGAAGCAAAGGGATCAACTTCCAACTCAGAACTTTATCGATCTGGCTTTGGCCTCTACGCTCGCCAAGCGCCACTGCCTTTAACAAAAGTCGATATAGATGTCGAGCCCACTGCCAAAGTCAGGTTCACTCAGCCCTACTTTAATAGCACAGATTCACTCCTTGAAACAGAATATTTCTTCCCGATCCCTTCAAATGCGCGTTTTGACTCTTTTTCTGCAAAGAGTCAAGATTTAACTATAAAAGGCGTGATCAAAAAGAAAGAAGAAGCTCAAGAAGAATATAAAGAAAATTTGGAAAAGGGAAACACAGTTGCTTACTCTGAAATTCTTACTGAAAACCCTGATGTTATGAAAGTGCTAATTGGACAAACCATCGATGTCTATTCAGATTGAATTTTCTTACATTCAAGAACTTGCAATTATTCGGAATAGATTTTACGAATTTGTGTTTTATTCTACCCTGGGCCCGAGATATCTTAGCCGCCACGACCAGATTGCTTCGCCTGATACCCTGACTCTATCAAGTTACCCAGTAATCAAACCAAAAGAAGGATATGTATGGAACATCGAAGTGAGAGTCAAATGTAACTCTGCTATTACGTACTTGGAATGTCCTTCACATGTGACTAATATGATTAACAGCGAGAATCTTTACCAAAGGACACTCGTGCTTCAACCTACAGAAGATGAAAAATTGTTCAACAAAACCTTTCGAGTTCTGTTGAGTTTTGCTAATATCAGCGTTCCAACCTACCGACTTGCAAGCAATGATCAAGGATATTGCATTAAGGTTGATTTTCTTCCTCTCTTTGCTGAGGAGACTCTTGATGACGCTATTATAGCTATGAAGAAAGACCAAAATGCGAATTTAGACGATATTAACGTGTTATCTGCGACTGGAGAGTTCATATTCCTAATTGATAGAAGTGGTTCGATGAGTGGGGAGCGGATCTCCATGGCTAAACAGGCCTTACTTTATGCGCTCAAATCTCTGCCTCCTCGTTCCTTCTTCAATATCTATAGCTTTGGATCAGACTATTATGGATTATATCCACAGCCTCTCGCCAGTACCGAAAAGAATATAAACGATGCGATTAAGAAAGTGGAAGCTTTTAGTGCAGATATGGGCGGAACTGAGATTTACGATCCTATTTTTACGATACTCTCAACTAAGAGGTTAAAAAAGCATCCTAGAACATTATTCCTATTGACTGATGGTGATGTTAGCAATCCAGACAGAGTAATTAACTTGGTTCGGGTTAATAATCATAGAGCGAGAGTTTTCACTTTAGGAATAGGTAATGGATGCTCACAGCACTTGATCAAAGAAACTGCCAAAGCTGGTCAAGGCTGCAGCGAATTTGTGGACAACCCATCAGATATCTCAGGAAAGTAGTGTCTCTTTTGGAAGCTGCTTTTATGCCAATCTGCGATGATTTTACTCTCAAATTTAGCCACAAGAACCTTATAAAGATGGTATCTCCAGCTCCGTAGTCAATAACATATCTTATAAGAAACCAAAAAGTGACATTTTATATCTTTCTTCACGATAATGCTTTAGAAGAGACCGCCAAAAACTCTAAAGAAGGGTTATTCTCTTTTCTTAGCGGATTACTGAAGAGCCGATCGTCACTGGGGCCATTTGAGTTCGAAGTCACACTAAAATTCTTCGATACTGGAAAAGGAAAATATGGATCCTCTTCTCTCATAATCAATCTTAAGGAACATGAGGTGGAGTTAGATATAGTCAAGCTTGCAGTCGGAGAAATGTCTGATATTCTAGAAAGAAAGGAGCAGAGCGTTGCGATCGAGAAGCTTGATATATTTTATGCTGTCAACAATGATATAAAAGAAGCGATAATAAAATTATCTATTGCAAATCAGGTGCTTACTCGAAGGACAGCGTTTATTTGTATTGCTGAGGAAGCCAACCCAGATGCGATACAAACACTTCCAAAGCAGAAGGTGATCATCCCCCAGCTTATCTCGTCTGATTACTTTCAACACCTTGAATCGATCGACATGAACTACAAGCCACGAGATCTTCTGCCAAATCATGGGAGAAGTAACAAATCTCTCTGAACTTTCGAAAGGTGAAGTATGCCAGTTCAAAGGCTAAACACCGAATGATGACTCTGCCTATGAGTGCGCTAGACTTGATTTTGATTCAAAGCCAATGGCTATGCCTGCTTCTAGGGACTTATGCCGACAAGTGGAAAAATCACGTAATATTCGAGAAACATCGATGAATCTGAAATCTTCATCTGAAGAAGCGTTCTTCAATGTGATCCAGAGTCAAAAAACTTTGGGATATTGGGAGCCGAGTTCTCAATTCTATTCAATTCTCTCTATCGACAAGAATACTCTCCTTAAGAAGATGCCCAAAGCTGTCAGCGCCGTGAAAGAAAACACCGAAAGAATTGCTATTACTATTGCACTTCTCATGTGGATTGAAAAGTACTATGCAAGCAAGAAAACTTCTTGGAACTTGATTCACAAGAAGGGAGTTTAGTGGTTGAAGACTTTGGGACTTCAATATGCAGAGATCGCAGCCCAAATAGATGCTATCTAGCCAGATACTGCTAGCTTCAAACGCTCTCAAATCCTTAAAAGCTACTACTAAATCTTTCATACACTTTGCATAACTACATGGTACTGCACAGGTTCATTTATGGTCTCTCTGGAGTATGCCAGTTACTCGAAAAAGTTTCCTCTTTTATTTGAAAGTAACTACATCTGAAGCTAGATTTTGGTTTCCTATAAGAGTTGTCTCATCCAGATGAAAATTTTAACTAATTCAAAATCAGAAGACTTTGTTCTCAGATAAAATATTAATTTACATATTTTTGTTCTCTTTAAAGGTTTCGTCTCCAAAGTAATTAATGCTGCGTTGAAACATTATATTTCCTCTGAGAAATCTACATCTCTCATTAAGCAAGAGGTTATCGGTATTTAAACGAAAGAATATGTGTAAAATCTATGTGATAATATCTATGATTACAGGTTCTTAAAATTTTCTCAAATATTGATTATGAAGCCACGAGATAGACACACACAATGAAGCATCTCTCGATTATGTTCGAGTCCATGTGAATGCTAAATATTAAAAGTGTTCCATAAGAACAATGAAATTCAATTTCATTCTTCTCATCTCTCAAATTTTCTGCTGAGTTAATCACTATTTCGAACTTAATTTTCAATTATCCCGGATTATGTTTTGTAGGAGTTTGGTAATTGACGAGGACACTCCACTTGATGTATCTTCTCCAATGTCATATAATGCTTATTCAACCGATAGTTCAAACACAGGTTGGTGTTCTAAATAAACAGCTTGTGCAGAATTTAAATCAGGATTCTATTACGAGGTTTTTACGCGCTGAACAACAACACCTAAAGTTGACTCGAGGCTCATTAGTAGACCTTGATCCTAAAAACTCAAGAATAAGCAAAATAGAAATCTCATAGTTGCTGAAAAAGACCTCAAAATAAGATGCTAATATAAGTAAGGCCAAAAACTAGCAGCCATTTAGGCGACTTTTGAATGCAGCAGCTGATTTTTTAGAAATTTTTTCTCCTGGTTCCGCTAGAAAACAATTTTCTAACAGCGAACAATAAATAAATTAAGTTCGCGTCCTTTGAATTGATCATATAATATTGTTCCTCGCGATTTCATGGAAATATTATGTACCACGCAAAATGATACCTTGGAAAATCATTGTCTACTTGCTCGAGAGAAACAAAGACACCAAAAATCGACCCTTTTGGCCTGGAGCTCTCACAAAACCAACAAAATCAACACCATTGATTTAGAAACCCAACAAAGTTATGTAAATTTTGATGGAGTTCAACTCAGTGACACGAGTAATGTCCTCAAATCAATTAAACTTGACATGAATTAGAAAATAGTTGGACACATGTGAAGGAAATCCCAAACTCCAAACTACTCATTTCTCTCCATCATAACTACAATACCTCAGCTAACATGGAGATTTTCGATCTCGATACTAAAAACCAACCAAGAAAGATTTACTCTCTCGGTGAGAAATCAGGAGGTAAGATATATTCCCAAGATTTTAACTAAAAGAATACGGAAAATTGGTCTCATTTTAAATAATCTCTGTTTGTAGTGACCGGTTTAGAGAAGTGACCTATAATCTTAGACGCGACCTTCTTGGCGCTATATGCATAGGACAAAAGATAGCCTATCATCTATTTCAATTTGGAGATACTAAGAATGCTTTAAAACTACTTCGGTTTACAAGATGGACCTGTGTTGACACAGGGCCAAGTATTTTTACAATTTTATGAAACATTTAATGACTTGCAAACTTGATTATAGAAAACTGGATCTCGGGCCTTGAAATTAATCCTGGAGGGGAAAGAATAGCAACCATCGATCGCTATGGGAAATTCCTAATATCAGATGTAAATTCCGGAAATCATTGCTTCCAAATAGGATTGAAAATGACACACAACGACGGTAACGGCTAACTAAGCTCTTGTAAATTGACTCTTTGTTAGATTGGGAGGGTCGTGGGAGATGGAGTACCACAGGAGAACCATCTTTGTTCTTAAAGAGCGACAGGAATAAACTTAATGTTCTCGATACTGTGAAAGGAATACTAGTGTTGAAAGATTCACTCCAAATTGGCGAGAGTACTTAACACTAATAATCAATTTTATCAATCTACTCTTCTGTCCTCTTGAAATTAATTTTGATATGACATAAGAACACATCTATTGGATTGATGCTTGCCGAAATAATGGAGATCTGCTAGCGACCGGCAGTCAGGAAGGAATTCTTAAGATTTTTGACAAGCGCAGCTTAAAGCTTATAAAAGATTTTCCTCTACATGGCGGTAATGATCAGAATGCTCTTTTTGGTAATAATTAATTTAGATCGTATCTACTGCGTGCGATGGGGTCCAGATGGAGACACAATTGCGAGTGCTTCTGAGGATAAGACGGTCAAACTATTAGATTGGAAAACCGGCAAGGTTATTCTTCAAAAAGAAACATCTGATAAGAGTAACTTTATTATTGTAAATTTTTCTACATTGAACGGTTTAGGACAGCCAATGTCGGTTTGCTTTATTTAAGAGTCATTGCCACATTTCTCTTCCAGCTGTTGATGAAGTATTCTCTGACTATGATCAATGATTCAGTACTCAGAATACTAGTTCTTTTATTTTATTCATCTTCTGGTTTTAAAACAATATATGCTATTATTATTTTCCAATTCTTGCAAAGTTGAGTATAAATTGACAACTCAAAAGAAAGCCACATTGTTTCTTGACACCCATACGATAAAATCTTCTTTTTGTTAATGAGCGAGAGTAAATTATAATGTCGTACACGCCAGGTCAAGAAATTTAGACTATCCGCTTTGGAGATGCGGAAATAGTATGCGTCACTGGGTATCATGCCCAGTATGTAAAAAACGATTGAGCAATGCTAACATTGCTTGTGGCAGAACTCTTGGTTTATAAATTGAGGGATAGACTCTTGCTCAAACAATCGAAAAGAAAAGAGAGAAAAAAATGAATTCAATTCAGCTAAAAGCAGAGCTATGTCGTTAATGAGTTAGTTCCACAAAAAGAGTTCTGATTTCTTCCCTTAATGAGTGACTATTTTTCATGTTTGACAAACGAACTAATTCTCAGAGATTGAGTAAATATATGGTCTTGATGCTCATGCGTATCTTCATAAAAAATATCGAGTTTGCTCAAAGGACTAGACGCATTCTTGATAACATATTACGCATTTCAAGTTCTTTTGCTAATAATAATTGCTCCATTAGGCATTTCACAAATTCCATTCTGGCCACGAACAGAACAACTTGAGTAGGTTTTGATATTTTAGTGAGATTATATGCTAGATAGTCATAAAAATGTTTGCTATTAATTTAAGATTATCAACATTAACTTCAGTCCTACTCTATCTATGACCTTTCTGAAACAAATTTAATAAATTAATTCATAAATCAGTTGAATGACTCTCATTGCTGATGGACTTTAATTATTTCACTGCCGAGGCTTATTGCAATTTGAATAAATCATGATAACAAAAGTGGATGGTTATATCGGAACTGACATAGATGCGTTCATAAATCACTTGTCAATTTCATGAACCTTGCTTATCAAGTATGGAGCGACAGAAAATCAAGAGACCAATATCATGGAGCCTTGTGGAAGATTTCTTGCTCGACTTTTGCTTTAGGTGTAGACTCACAGGTATGTTATTCCGGAAATACAACCTATAAATTTCCAAGAACTATAACCTCATAGATATTAATAATTACTTTAGCTCAGAGGTGTAAAGAAATGTATTGCACATCATTATTGTCTCTAGTATAGTTGCATTTTAGATTTGGTTGCTGATGGCTTTATTTTTACAGTTTACATTAGAAAACTCATTGAGCCTCATATTCACTATAGAATGAGTATCTACAGGCCTTTTTTTACTGTATAATGAGAGGTTGAAACAGAAAACAAACACAATTATAAGGATATTAACGCGTCATTTCAAAAGAGTAACAATTATGAAATCAAATAGACCACTCAAGCATGACATGCTCAGGAAAAATGATTCAGTTTACTTAGCAAAAACTTGGATACTAAAAGAATGATTTAGCACCCTCACATAATCAACACTCAAACTTTTTTCACTATACACATGATTTCAAGGTTTACTCTTTTTGACTCATTACTCAGGGAGTATGTAGCTCCCAATGGAACATCAAATGTGCTATTGAACCTCAGCACATAATCCTTGCCATTAATCACAGCCTTAGCTTTGTTATCTTGACAACTGACTACATTACATTGCAGATGTAACCGGCTTTTTTCAGCTGGATATTCCATTCCTGGCTTAAGAGTGATAAGCACAGATGTTGATGTAGAACCCTCTGATACGACTTCATAATTAATATTGGCATCAGCGAGGGAATCGAGGTATTGATCGAAGAGTGTGGAAAAACCTTGCTTTGCTTTTGAGCCTTTTTTAGTTTCTTTTTCTTTCGGTGGTGGGATGACCTTTATCGTCGGGACTTGAACCCTTTTCTCATCCTTTGATGACGCAGGCTTCTTTGGGCTTACCTTAGTTTTCTTGAGTGGGTGATGATTTCTGATAAAGCGACTTTCTTCATTACGCATTGCTTCCAAATCAACTCGAATAACCTTCACGATAGGATTCCCGTCTTTATCATAGGTTGCCTCGACTCTTTCGTTTGCCCACCCGATGAGTGGAGGGATTCTCACTCGTTTAGGATATCGATTTTGTTCTCCGTAATAGCCCTTTTCTAACTGAACAACTTCTTCGCGCATTGCAAGGGTTTTTTCGGTAAATGCGTTCGCTAATTCATCTATCGCGTTGGCATTCCTCTTTCTCCCTCTTTGCTTCTTTTCTTTAGGAATTTTGGTATCCTTTTTCGATTTTTCTGCTTTTTGCTCTTGCGAACTCTTTTTCATGCTTTTTTTGGTTCCTTTGCTCTTCTCTTTCTTAGCCGATGCATCTCTCTCCACTTGTTGGCTCTGAGCTCTGCCGCGTCTCCCTGGTTTCTTAGTTTTTTTGTCCGATGGCCTTGGACTAGTTGTTGGTGACTTAAGTCTTGAATTTTTCTTTCTATTACTTCGCGTGTTTGAAGAGCTTTGTGTGCGAGGTCTTTTTCGGGCATACGGCGGCGTTGAATACTGATAATCTACTGTTAGGTACTGGTACTGATCGTCATTAGCATCATTCATATTCTCCTTTGTGGGTTGAATTTTTTCTTCTGCTATCTTCTCTGTTGGCTGCTTAGTTGAGACTTTCTTCTCTGGGCGCTGCTGCTTCTTATTGAAATAATCGTCGTAATCTTTTTCGTTACTTGCGTACCAAGCCTCCTCATTGTTGTTTGACTCCCCTTTTTTGCTTTCCTGACTCTGCTTGCTGTCCTTCGTATTTTTCTTTTCTTCCTTGGGATCATCAGAGGTTTGCTTTTGGCTTTTCTTTCCTACTTTGACTTTTTTCTTTTCTTTGTTGTGCTGCTTTGTTGGGTTCTCTTCTGCAGCCTGGACCTCAGGACTAGCGCTTTCTTTTTTCTTCTTCTCATAATCACCCGCTGGATCTTGCTGGATTTTCTGACTGTCCAAGTTGTTGATATATTCCTCCAATGTAACGAAGTTGGAAACATACTTATCCAGCTTCTGAGCCTGTTGTTCTGCTTCATCAAACATTTTAGTTAGCTCACCTGGTGTGTTTTCTCCTTTTCGATCTCGCCTTCGTCCTGAAGACCTCCTCTCTCGGGGTTCATTATTCACTGCTGTGTTATTCTCTTTCTGATCCTTCTTTGGAGCTGATTTGTCTGGAAATTTTTGTTTCTGCTCGAGGACTTGATCAGGTACATTTTCTTTTCCCATGGACTTCCTTTGAATTCGTTTCGTTGCTAAGTCTTGATTACTTTGAGGTGGTTCTTCGATTAATTCCGGACTTACCTGCTCATGATTTTGATGATCAAATGGATGGTCTGCTGGAGATGTAGGTTCAACCATCATCTGGTGTGATGGCTGCCGTACTTTTTCATCAGTTTTGAATTCATGTTCTGGTTTTGAGGCAAGGGATTTTTTGTATGCCGAACGCACTGTAGATGACATTCTCTTGCGATCGCTATCGAACTCTGTTAACTCTTCAAAGTCTCTGACGACTTGAGCTAGATCTCTTTCGACAACATCTTTCATGTCTCTTTTGTTAGAAAAGAATGAGGTCTCTCCCTTATTTGTTATCGGTGAAAGCTTCCCTGCTCCAAGCCATGCCAAACTAATTTCATTGTCCTGACTATCAGCATCTTTGATTTCCTTTAGTTTCTTTCTTAGGCGATTTAAGTCGTTACTGTCTTCGTTATCCTGACTCGCTTTAAAATTGCTACTGCCTCGGACCTCCTTTTTATTTGATTCCATCATCTCTCTGAGGTCCTTGAAGTTCCTCTCAGCTTCAGGACTTAGAACGATATCTTTTTCTTTCCAGATGGAAGGCGTGCTAATTTTACCTGAACTTAGCAGCGCTTTGATCAAAGGTTTGCTCGACAGCTTCTCGCGAAAGCCAGCCAGATCTCGCCGTCTTCCGTCTCGGTCTGGAGTCATATGATTACTGCTAATGAGCTCAGCATTGGCGGCGCTTTTTTGATAAGCAGGTTCCTCTGGCATGGTTTTCGATTTCTCGAATTCTCGCTCATGGTTTGACTCTCCAAGATCTTCTTGATCGTCAATAAACTCTTGGATATTGAAAGGTCTCGAGGAGGTGTCGATATTGTATTTTGAACGAACGGAAGTTGCTGAGTGCCGTCTGTTCTCAAGATTTATTGATGAAGTGGCTGAATCTGAGTTAGCGAGCTTATCGTGGAACAGACTTGAAGGAGTATATCGATCTGAGTAGGGGAAAAGGTGTTCACTATTCATATCAAAAAATTCTTTCGGTGTGGGTTCATGATCTCCACTGGGAAACTTCATAACTCTCCCGGTAAGCTTACCTAAATATACGTCGCTTGATCTTTTCTTTTGAGTGGATTTTTCGCCTGGCTTTGCCATTCTTGACAGGATTCGAGTCAAAGAAGGAGCCTTTAAAACTTAATTATCTTTTGTTTTTTAAAATCGCACAGTGTGCAGTATATTTATTTGAATTTTTGAGTTTGATGCCAAAATAATATCGTTAGGAGGGAGCTGCGCCAATCTTTTGAGCCTACAAAATAACTCTTGCCAATGCGAAGAATCCTAGTAGTTGACTGTCGATACACACCCTCAGTTTGTTTTCCTAGCAATCGCCAAAATAAACTAAATATTTTATAATTGTGGCCAATAATATCTTGGATTGCAGCCTTATGGAAGTGAATTATCATCGAGTTGAAACAGAATTAAGTTGTCTTGATTATAACTCGAGACCTTCATATGGCATTTCATTAAATTTTTTCTTACTTGTGTAATCGTTGCCTTTTCGATTGTGAGTGAAATAGTTATTATATTTTAATGAAAGGTTATGAGATTCTCATCAAGTATTTCTATAACTTACAGAGCAAAAGTTGGGCTGCCTGCTTCGAATAAATGAATAAACATTTGTTGGATTTGTGTCAGAATCGGTATCCTCTACATATATATTCAGACATCCAAAATCACAGCTTAACTATAAGGTATACAAGGAAAATGATGCGAGTGAAACAATAACTAAGTATACCAATCTCCATCAAGCTGACATGCAGCCATCGAGGACGAGGTATGAGTGCAATTAGAGCAAAGAACATTGAAAGAACTCAGTATAAAACACGAGACATAATCTGTTTTATTCCTTCAACAGAAGGAAACTGATTACGTCTCGGGGCGCTATAGACGGAGTCATTTCAATTTCTTTCTCACTGCATCACAAATTTGCTCCATTGGAGCAAAATCCTTGGGCTGCAAAGATCTTCTTGAAAGCTTCTCTTATCACTCAAGCGCCTAGAGCCAGCGCATGTTACTTTCTGGATGCTTTGGAAATAGGAGCACATTTACAAGCAAAGCGGAGAGAGAAGCGGTTAAAAGAATTCCAATTCAAGTATTACGTTACAGAAGTTTTGTTTTAATAAAACATTATATGAATTATTAAGCAGATGACTTCTATTTAAGATGTAAGGGTTTAAAAAAAGAGGTGTTTGTCTTTGTTTAAAAAAAGTAAAGAGGTGCGAACTTTTATTTGTAACCTCTCAAAATTTGAAATAATTAAATAACGACGAAATTAGCTATTCAGGACTGAAAAATTTGATGATTTTCTGAAATAAAACTTAAGTAGGTGATCCGATCATTTTTCAGAATCTCTACAACTGATAATTTAATCATTCTAATTTAACTCTCGCTCCACAAGTGCCTGGAAAAAAATACGTTGACGTTAGCATTGGTTGCTGCAGAATTCTTTGTGCCAGCTGACTTGAACGAGGAATGTTGAAAAGATGGTTTTTCTAGCGAATTTCCAAAGTAATCCCATTGTCAGAATTAGAAAGTTGTCAGTTTCTATCAGATAAAATGCGTTCATAAAGCATTCTCATGGAAAGAATTCAAATTAATTCAGAATTTTGGATGCTTCTTGGAAATAGAATGAGATTCCAAATTAATTTTCGTTTTTAGATTTTTCACATTTTGAAGAAATACCTTTTAAGATTTATTGTAGCAAAGAAAGAAAATTGCTTTCTATCCCACTTCGCTAAGTTAAACTTACCTAGTTCATTGTAGCAGTCAACTGACGAGGTGTTGCTTTGAGTTAAAACATGCTTGCAAATGTTAAAGCTTAACAATCAAAAGACAGTTTTCTATTTTTCTTTTTCTTTTTTTTTTCTCTCTCCCTCAGGATAACGTAGGTAGATGGAGATAGAGGGTGAATTATCTAATCCCAGGGAAAGTCTGCTTTGACGTCTTCCTTGTTGTTGTAAATATTTTCTTTTTTACAAAAGATCTGTAATGAATAAGATCTAATTTGGTGCACCATCTTTGCAGGGTTCCTCTCTCAGGTAAGAACCGTTTCAATACAGCAGATCATAACAGAAGAATCATAAATGCTAAGATTTCTAATGAAATCCAATGAGCTCTCGACATATTTGTGAAATCATTCTTTAATCAGATGACGGAAACAAAATCCGAGAGCTTTTCTGTGAAATACTCCTAATTCCAATGCATTGGCCCATAGAATTGGTTATTAGCTGCTTGTTGACAGCAGCTGGAGAGCGCCCGCGCTCTTTAGTGCATCATTGTGGCGTTTTCAGCAAAACAATAATTTTCAGACGTGCGAATGCTGACTTCAAGCCGTTAAACTGCTACTAACACTAAAAAAAAAGAAAGCTCTCTTATAAAGTTATGCTTGTTATCTCATGAAAGAGTCTAAAGTAACATCAAATTGAAAAATAACGATTTGAGAAGAGGAAGTTTCGTCGGATAGGTATATTTTGCGCTCTAGTTTTGAAAATAAGGCTTTTTTGAAAATAGCCTTCTCATCCTCGTTGAATCTGCTCTAGAAGCTTATGATGTCGCAATATTCTAATAGTTTACATGAAAAGAACAACAGGTTTCGTAAGACTCGATTGCCATAAATGTATCAGCAACGTAATCAGACGATACCTATGAATAGATCACGCCTGAGCATAGAATATCGAGCACTTAGCAGTGAAATAGTTAAAAAATTCTGAGAATTTCCAGGAAGAACACAGCAATTTCAGACGAGTCGGGACCCTAATTGTTACAAATTAAAATGGAGTTGTTTGATGGGAGAAGCATATTAAAGTACTGGAGCGTGCATAATTCTAAAATGCCAACCTCTGAAGCACATTTAAAACCCCATTATTCGCTATTAAACGGAATGAGTCATTCAATATCTCAGTCATACAATAATTCATTTCAATAATTTTCACTTTTCCACTTTTTTTGAGAACTTCTTTCTCAGATGCAAGCGTACTCTAATGTTTGGGTTCAAATAAGTCCATTTACATAAGAGATATAAAACAATCAGACTTTGAGTAATATGACATGGTTGGGTTTGCAAGAAATGAATGAAATTTGCGGATTTAAGTTCCAAATTCATCAAAAATTTTCTGATTCTCTACTTGAACTTTATCGATTTCATCCATGAGCTTTACTTTAACGATCCGTCTAAATGTTACATATTCTCTTGTACATCGGTCTAAACAAGTTTTAAATCTTTGGTCCACATCCGCACGGTTTTCAAAGTTTTCTTCTTTAAACAACTGCTCGGCTTCCTTATCTCTGCAGATTTTTACACACTTTCTCGTCAGGCGGAAAAGTGAACATTCCATAACGAGCATATCTTGAATCGCTTTCTGCTGATCTTCACGATTGAGTTGAGAGAACGGTCCGCCTTTTGCCGGACTGCTCTTTCCAAACGGATTCATTTGGCTTTATTTAGTTCTGGATATGAAAAGCTGACACTTACTCCGAATCTTTCACGGCAAATTAAAATAATTTGAGGTTAACACCAAATGAATTTTCTCATTAGCAACTCTTCCTTTTAGAGCGCATGCAGCACAGCTGACACAATGACAGTCAGCATATCAAACGTAGTTTTCATTTAATTTCCTCTATCTGCCACCAGAGAGACCAATTTCATTCGAATGCCTAAATAAAAGATGTCTCATATTGGTACGAATTCAAATATAGATGTATCTTTCTGTCTGTTTCATTTATACTCAATTATTCATTTGCCTGGATTTTTCTTAGGATTGTTGGAAATACTCAGCTTTCTACTCAAGATGGTTCATTTTTGTTTAATATGAGTTCTTTTTTAGTTTAATCTAAAATGTTTGAAGTTAAGATTGTTTGAACAAGATACCGATGATAACTAGCGAGCAAATTATCAAATGTAGGAGAGATTGAGGCAGTATGAAAAAATTAAGGTTCAAAAGGCTAGGCTAGATGTCTTTTTGGGGATAAGATTCATCGATTGAGTTCCTGCCTCTTCGACAGAGTATCTTGTTGACTTGAATCTTACCTTACTTGGAATGGCGATTGACGAAATCAGTTGGGAAGTGGATTGTGTCGGTGTATTCATTGCACTCAGGGAAACGATATCCTTTCTCCCAGAGCTGATGACTCAATTTTCTCCAGAGTCCTGGAGTGTTTTGTTTTACTCTTGCGCGAATATAGGCTCCATCATAACCTGGGTCGGCTAGCAATTCAGTGTAGAGTCTTCTGGGGATAGGAGTTGTCATACCAACCCAAGCGACGAGCGGGTAGGTGATAACGAAATAACTCCATTGGTATCTGTATCCTGAGTGGGATCTTCTGGCTTTGCCACCCAAGAAGTAAGTGGCAGCCAATGCAGGTGGAATGCAGTACATAAGAGCGGCAATAACTCCACTCTTGTTGATCTCAGCCAAGTTTTTGAATCTCATGAGGCCTTTTGGGGTAAGTTTGGCGTCGACGAGTTGTTCAGTGACTGAATAATAATCCTCGTAGGAGAGGGCGACGTCGTTGGAGTCTCCAAAGCCCCAGAAAGTGGTTTTGTTAACGGCCATCTACTAATTCCTCCTTATTTGCTTTTATTTTATGCTCTAATATTGAGAATTATCTCTAATTCGAATCTTAAAAACACACTTGGATGATTCCTTTAGGGTCACTTTAATCGTCTTGTTAAAAAAGCACACGTGCCTTTTTGACTGATGAAAGTGTGTGACAATTTTTTCTGAGGAAGAAATAAGAAAATTGTTCAATGATAAATCTGGAAAATGGTTCTTTTTAACTTTTGAGCTCGAAAATAGAGCTCCATAACTAATTTATCAGCTGCTTTAATATTTCAGACTAGGTGTAAACTAAAAGAATTTCACTTTTGTAACTTTTCTGATGTAATATCGATAAAGAAGAGAGACTTGAAGGAAAAAATTAGTGTTATTAAAAGATTTAATAGATTTAAAAATTGGTATAAGTTATCTGAAAACATTGAGTTAGTATTTTGATTAAAGCTTGGTGATTTGCCTTCCTTTATTAATTGCTCGTAAGGAACATCACATTATATGTGCCTCCTTACTCATTTCTGTAACAGAAACTTTTTGTTAATATTTTGAGGTTCACTGAAATCATTTCCCAAATAAGTTTTCTTTTTCAATATCACTCATTTTCTCAGGTTATACAAATTTTTTTGCAGGAGGAGAATGAATTTTGAAAAGTAACTCAACTCACACGTTTTCAAATCATGCTTTGTTCTTGGCAAGAATAGCTCGCATATAAATAGATTGAATTCACACAACTATTTCACTTTTACTTCACTTTTGTTCAGTGGAGGGCGTCACTTTCATCATTTTAAGCAAATGATGCCCAAGCTCTTGTTGGCTCGGCCTTTTCAATTCATTTTTTTCTTTTTCTGGGCTCGCTTTCACCTTTAGCTCTTGATCTGCTAGAGGTGACACCAATCGGTCTAATTGCAAAATAATTATTTTCTTCACAAAGGTATAACATCTATTTACTTAAATTGAGAGTAATCTTCTTCGAGTTAGCCCTAAAATTTCCTTCCTTTGACTCCGTATTATTTTCTTGATTTTCTTTGTCTTGCAATGACTGTTCCATCTTTTGCTTCGTAACAATCTGGGTTTTTTCGCCTGATGAAAAAACACTCAGTTTGTTAGAGTCTTTCACTGAGGAAGCTTCAACTTCTTTTTCATCGATCATCTTCTTATCGTGAGGATCGCTTGGCGGCGAGTTTTGATTACTGCTATCTTTTTCTTCTTCCACCATTAATGCCTTATTGCTACTAGCCTCCTCGTCTTCAAAAAAGCACTCTCCCTCATCATCTTCCTCTGATTCAGCTTCCATTTTGCTGTCTTCCTCTCCTTCATTTCGGTCCTCAGACTGTTTGCTCTTTGTTTCAGTCACGAAGATACACTCTTCGCTAAACTCATTCTTGATCTCAGACGCGCCGTCGTGAGCTGTCTCATGTTTTATATCGATTCTTTTCTTAATGAACGTGATCAATTCGGCGGTCTCAGCGCAGAAATCTTCATTCTATAAAAAAGAAACTAAATTGAATGATAGTTGGTTTGGGTATTACCGAGTTGACCACATCATCTTTTTGATTTTCAGTTGGTTGAAACGTTATACAGGTTTTGTCGTCTTGGAATTCGAATACTTTCTTCAGTTCAGTGGTATCAAAGGCCGCTTTCAAATTTTTCTCATCAACAACGTTCATACTGAGATTCTCTTTAACAAACTGCCTCTGCAGCATCTATATAACAAAATGCATTAGAAAATCGGTGATAATTAAAGAACTATTTACTCTCTCTTCGAGGGTACCAGTGGAAAGCAACCGATAGATATGTACTTCTTTTTTCTGTCCATCTCTCCAAATTCTTCCCATTACCTGACTGTCATTACTCGGGTTCCAATCGATCTCCATCAATATCATTCTGTTTGCACCTATCCAGGGTTAAGAACGCTTTGCTATTTCAGAGAGAGAGATGTCACCTGTAAGATTTAAGCCTGTTCCACCAGCTTTGGCACAAAGCAGAAAGACACGAAGATCCGAACTGCGGTCATTAAAGCGATCGAACATAGCTTGTCGCTTACTAAAAAAGAGGAGATTAGGATTGGGATTTGAAGAGCAGATTCACTTCGCGGGAACACTTCCATCAAGCATGGCACATTGAATGCCTTTTTCATTGCACAGCTCTTCAACTAATTCTAAAGTTTGGACAAAATACGAGACAATGATGATTTTGTCTTTCGAAGGCATGCGGTCCAAGACTGACGCGACGAAAGCAAACTTTGCAGAATACGCATCTTTGGCGAATTCAGAAAAGGAAGATGGGCATAACCCTTTCACAGCCATAGCGGTATCCCCGTCGTCTCTATAGACCAATAGCGGGTGATTTAGCAGCTTTCTCAGAGTCAGAATAGCCGAGAAAGCTTCGGTACCATCAGTGAAAAAGTTTTTCTTCTTTGTCCTCGTCTCGAGAATTTTACTAAAGATAAATTAAGGATGATTCTAACTCACTGTGATAGAGAGCCAATTCTTACGTGTACATCTCGTATTGAAGCGGAAGCATCTTTAGAAATACGAAGTACTCGTTTTTCGGAGGAAGGAGGTTCTCAAGAATGCTTGCTGGCCGACGTAGGATAAACTGAGAGATGATATGACTGAGCTCTTTTGATCGCGCTCTATAGTATTTCCTCTTATGAATGAAGGGATGAAACGATTTACTGAGCAAGTTCTCTTTGATCTGGTCTTGCGTCTTTTCTCAAGCCTTCGAGGATAGGAGTCGCAAAGACCTTTCTAAACGTCTGATAGGAGTAAAATTTGCCTGGGTTCACAAAGTCACAGCACGAAAACAGCTCTTCTAAGGAATTTTGCAAAGGAGTTCCTGTAAGAATGATCTTTCGTGGGCACTTAAACTGCGCGAAAGATTGGAACGTTTTTATTTTCTTATTCTTCAAACGATGACCTTCATCCAAGACTAAGAGATCGCAATATCCTTCCAATCGCGAGAGGTATCCTCGGAACGTTTCATACGACAGTATTAGGCAGCGGTAGCTCCCTTTGGTAAATTGATTAAGCTTAGCCACTACCTGTTCGCCTTTCCCCATCGCCACGACAGGAGCGAGACGGAGCGAGCCAAGCCATTTCATAATTTCTTTTTCCCAGCCCCCGACCATTGAAAGCGGGGCGACAATAATCGCTCGCCCAATGTAAGGCTTAGTTGAGGTATAAGGATCTAATTCCAGTCAGGGATGCTTGAAAACTTATTGATTACTTTGTTTCACTAAGGTATAAATCAGGGCAATTGTTTGAAGAGTTTTGCCAAGTCCCATGCTGTCCTAGCAAATCATGAAATTTAACGCCGAAGCATCAATTACTGCGAGGATGCATCCGCTAATATCTGGTGCTTTCAAGCCGCTAACACACTCGAACATGAATTTAACACCTTCTTTTTGATGCGGCCTCATGACTTTTGAAAGCACTGGGTCGATAAATACTGGTTTGAGGTCTTCACGGTTAACCAACACATAAGCATCTTTAGCCAATTTAACTTCAGGAATAAAGCATGAGTTCTTACCCTCGGGAACCACGATCTCTTTCTGAGAATTAGAGGTTTCTGCGATATTTGTCTTTTGATTTTTCATTAATCTAAGCAGTTATTAAAGAAAAATGAAAAATTTCGCTACCCTTTTGAAACATGATTTGTGTTTCCTGTGATAGTAACTACTGATGCTTTCATAAAACAGCGTCCACTTGTGAAGTCTTCCGGTTTGATGCGGTCCTGGATTTCGACTGAAAAATATTTTAGGATAAGAGCTGTGTGCCATTCACGACAAGAATAGGTTTACTCATATAGGATCCAATGTAATACTCAGAACCGTGTGTTGGCTCTTTCATATTATGAGCTCTACCGGTTTGATAAAGCAGAGTTCCTTCGGAGTTAAAGAGTTTGATTTTGGAATTCAGCATCGCGAGAATGCCATCATCAAATTGCTTCTTTTTTTTCTTGAGGTCTTTTGTAAAAAAGACGTTATAGAACAAATCGTTCGAGGATACAGGCTCAGTTGCAAAACTTGTCTGAACATCAGGTTTGACAATCGGTTGCTGTGGTTTTTTTGCCAAATTTAATGTGAGTTTAGGCTTGTTTCCTAAAAGTGAAGTGGTGGGCTTCACTGGAGGTGTATTGGAAGGCTGCTGCTCTTTCTGCTCAGTGGGGGTCTGGTCTGTTGCTTTTATTTCCTCAGCTGGAAATTTAGGAGTAGACTCGACGGTCAGTGGAGAATTCGTCGAATTTATTTTTTCTTCAGGTTTCGTTTTATTCACAAATAGTGGTCTAGTGACTTGAATTGGCCGAGAGAGAGCTGGTTGCTGGGGTGCTGAGGTATTTGAATCTTTTGTTGGCAGCTTAAAAGGCTTCGAAAGCCCTGGAGGTTTGAACCCAGACATTTAGATTTAGAACTCGCGTAATTCAGAGCTTTAGTTGATTTAAATCTCGCGCTTTGGATCAGTTATTTGAATATTATAATAGTTCCATTCCCACTGCAGGAAAAATGTTCTTTTCTTCTCATGATAAAACCACGAGGCTAACGCTTTCGAAGTTTCCTGTGAGCTCAAATTTTATAACACGTTTTAAGAAGTTGATAGTCAAGTTTGGATAAGAGAATCATAAACTATCATGAATTTTAGTCAAATAATGCTCAAAACTACCAGAGCAAATGGTTTGAACTAAGTTTCAATAGCTCGACTCACTTGTGAAATGTATGCTAATTTGTAGCCTGGAAGATAGTAGTTCAATCAGCTCCATATTGGCAAAATTACTGATAGTCATCCATAAGACAATGTAGTTTAATATTGTTTTAATTATTATAATTCGAAGACATTCGTAACACTGTCTGCAGAACTCTTTGTTAGTACATTTCTGGTGCCATTACTCTTTTTGTTAGAAGATAAATACGACCAAAAAATGTCATTGACTTCTTTTAAATCTAATCTTACAAAATTGGAAAATGTATTGTCGCATGCCAGATGGATATGTTTGGCTAGAATAAATAGGATTTCAACTTTTTTTTCCAAGGAAGAATTAGATATGAAGTTTATGCATTAGAACAATAATTTTACTTCCGGTATTTTCTGACCACGATTACCTCTGTGAGCTTGAAGTCTTGATACCATTTAATCTCAATTTTGTTGAACCGCATAAATTGTCCAAACAGCGAACTATTGTTATGAAATGAAAATTCCGCATCATTTCATGAAGTATTAAGTTTGTATTTTTGACTTGTATATTGATTACAGTAATTGAAGAGATTGGGTTAACTCCATATCGTATCAGCAGGTGTTTCCTTGTTAGCTCTTCAACTACCTTGAGTCAAGATGGAGAGTAAAGAAGGCATTATTCCCGAAAATTTATTCGATTATGGCGTTGAAAAATAACTTTTAAAGTCGGAAAGCCTTGAGGCTATTCTATTCATCGTATATGGCTCGAAATTTTAGCAAATACTCCGTTACTCCAAAGGAAAAGTTAACAACCTAACAACAAAGTTGTATAATAGCAGTCGTCACGCGTCGGTAAGCTTCTCTAGAAATTTCTAGGCTTTCTCATTGGATCACAAATCTTCAGAAAAACTCTCGAAAAATTCAAAAAGCCCTGCTTCGCAGTTGCCTCCATCACGAGTGCAAGGCGAGCATGATATTTTCATTGTAGTTCTAATTTTCTGAAGGCAGAATTTCCATTTCAACAAAGCTGAATTGCTTCCAGAATGTTCCTAATGAAACACTGGAAATTTAAGAACGTCAAAATCGAAGCAAAATTAAAAAAAAATTTCCAATATCACAAAGCAGATTATCTTCTCTGATGCCGCATACAGAATACTACGAGCTATTAGAAGTCGCTGTGGACGCTAAGCCTGAGGAAATAAAGAAGGCGTATCGTAAACTTGCTATGAAATGGCATCCAGTAAACATTCAATGAGTGATGATCTTTTAATGCAAACTTATCAAGGACAAAAACCCTAATAACCAAAAAGAGGCCGAGGAGAAATTTAAGAAAATATCACAAGCTTATGAAACATTATCCGATCCTAAAAAGAGAGAATTATACGACAAATATGGACCAGCAGGTCCGAATGCCGGAGCCGGAGCAGAAAACTTTGGAGATCCATTCAACTTCTTTGGATTTGGTGGCTTCGGTGGTGGTTTCGGAAGATCCTCTGGAAGAGGCGCCTCAACAACTTTCACTGGAACGGGAGGCTTTGGTTCCAATTTCACCTTTGAACGAGCCGAACAAATCTTCAGGGAGGCATTCGGAGACGACGATGAGTAATAGCATTGTGAAATCGCATTATTGAATTTGTTTTCCAATAATCTAGGTTTGGAGAATTTTTCGGTTTTGGCAGAAAGAAGAAAACATCGGATAAAGGTGGAAAGGGCAATGATGCTGGTACTGGTAGTAGAAAGAGTGGTTTCGGTGGTTTTGGGAGCTTCTTTGATGATGATGATTTCTTCGGCGGAGGATTTGGCAGAACGGGAGGTTTCGGAGGTTTCGGCGGATTTGGAGGCTTTAGTGAGATGATGAGCGGAGGAGGTGGAGGTAGTTTCGCAGGAACGAGTATCTCCACATCGACCATAATTAAGTAAGCTTATTTGTCACAATTTAAATGCTCAAGGATTGAACTTGCGTAGAAATGGCAAAAAAGTGACCGTGACGAAAAAAACAATCACCAACCCTGATGGAACAACTAGGACGGAAGTCCAAGAACAAATTAATGACCGTGCTGGAGAGCCTAGAATAACAAGTTATATTGAAAACGGTCATGTGGGAGGTAACAAAATTTCTTGTAGTAGTGTTTTATGAATGTATAAAATTTTTTTAGACAAAAGAACAGCCGACACCAAGAGGATCAGCTATAAGTGATTTCGAAAGAAATCAGTATTATCTAGTTGAGGATTCTGCCATAGCGAGTCCTTTGAATTATTGTACTCAATGCACTATGAACAAAGAGCGCAATTAAAAATTTAAGTGGGTTTTTTTCTGTTGGAAGTTGAACTTCATGTTTCAAGTAATTATTTTGCTGTTGTTTGTGCCCTAAAATAATAATATATCTACTGATCACAATTGAATCAACTTGAAAATTTGCAGTCTTTTTTTCTTCTACATATGATACAAATTAATTATGTGCCATATTGTCAGATCAAATCATTAAAGATCATAAACTTTAGCGCTCTTGTGCCAGACAGTTTATGTTCCGAGACAAGGTATTTACCTTCTTGAAATTTGCGATGGCATTATCAGGACGAGAACATGAGATCAATAAATTTGTTGTTCACGACTACAGAATATATTGCTCTGTGTGATTTTCATGATTTCAGAGCTGGATATCTTCAATATTTCAGCTAACCTAGCTGCAAAATTTTTTTCCATTCAAATTCTCACTCTATATTATCTATTATTCTGTCTGTGGATTTTTTGGTTAGATGATAAATCCAAAATTTTTTCTCTTATTTGTATTTGTATCAGGAATATATAAGAACGTGAAAACCTTTTTAGACAATCTGTTTATTTAAGAACAATCAGAAAAACGAATTTGTTATTATGTAAGATACCCTCAGACTTTATTTGAAAATATCAGAGTCTGAGTCTTGATTTTGCTTTTATGAGAGTGGTCAAAACAAAAAAGCTTTCAATTCTCAGATACAAGATTAATTCATACGCTTATTTATCTTTGAAACTCTATAAAATTTTAGTCTTCAAAGTAATTAAGATGATGTTGAAATACTCTCTTTCCTCTACGAAATCTCCACCTCCCATTAAGTAAGAGGTTATCGAAATTTAAACGGAAGGCATGCTTTAAATTTATGTGATAATATATGGCTGTAGGTTCTTAATTTTTTCTCAAATATTCATTCATTCTTTACGAGGTACTTACAAACACAAATAACACAGCAGATACAGATTAAATTTGAGTCCTTGTGAATGCTAAATATGAAAAGAGTTTCCTAATAGTGATGAATTCAATTTTATCCTTTTCATCCCCACAAGTTTTCCTTTTGAGTGACTCATATAATCAAACTTAATTTTCAGTTATCCCGTACTTTTTTTGGTAGGAGTCTGGCAATTTATGAGGACAGTCAGCTTGATGCAGGTCAAGTTCCTCCTCAGTATCGTAGTATGCAAGACATTTATTGCAGCTATGTCGATTGCAATTAGGGCATATCAGATGGAAACATCCACCAGCCTTCTCATAAATATAGTCACAGCATTGCAGCACACGCAAAGTTCCATTCCTGATCAGGACTTCAACACCATCATCTTCTCGTTTTGCTTTGGGTTTATATCGCTGAATTGGAGCAACTTTTTTACAGGTATCAAAGTGAGCATATGACCAGTCTCCAGGAGCCAGATATAAGCATGCATAACACCAATGCCTATGGCACTGGCAAGTAATATGATCACATCCAGCCTCTTTCATGATTAATTGATTGCAGCAAGGAGATAACCTAAATTTCCCAGAATCCAGCAGCTTCTGTATCTGGTTCGGATCTTCCATATCTTCCAGATACTCGGAGCAAGTTTTTCCAATGTGAACTTTATGAGGAGACAACAGCTGGAAGCAATAAGTCTCTTGGCATATGGAGCAAATGCCTTGCATCTCACTATCGAGAGCAAGGATATTGGAGCAATCGTTAGTATGACAATATCTATACTCTTTTGGATGATCTACTATAAATTTCTCGAGATGGTTTTGGAAAATCTTGTCAATTAGCTCGATCTCGGCGATTTCTTTGCAATCTTTCAGAGCAATTGGCATAGGGACGTCCTGACAGATTGGACACATGCAGCATTCCTTTTTGACATCTCCAAGAATTTCAGCCCTAATGTAACCGTTGGAGCAGTCTTTACATAATCGATGCTTGCAGTACAAAAAGCAAGAAGACTTGCTATCCACATCCTCGAAGCAGATTTCGCAGCTCGATTGTGTTTTAGTTTTGTTTAAAACTTTGCACTGTTGCAGCAGGGCATTAATTTTGTTCCTATCAAGATTTTCGCCTCTAAATGCAATTATCTTCTTCGTGAAGTCAATTTCATAGTCAGAATATTCTTTGTTCTTTTCCAGAGTGTCAATTACCTTTTTGATGCTGTAATTCATGATAGAGAATTGTTCTTCAACCGATTTTCTCGATTCCACTTTCTCATGGATTCTAGCCTCAATTTCTCTTTCCAGATTAATTTCTGATGTGTATATATTGAGGATCTTTGATTGTTCAAACCATTCCATATACAATCTGCCTTTATATTTTTCTTGAAGATCTGCATAAAAATCCTTCATCTCTTTGGTGAAATATTTCCACTTCTCTTTACTCTGGATTTGGACAGATTTTCCTTTAATGAATGTTTCTATTTCCTTTTCAGCTTCCCTTCTTTTAACTCGATCTTCACATTCAATTTTTATCTTGAAAAATTTAACGCCTTTCTCTAATGGACTCATTCTTATCTCTATTCCTAAATTCTCCTTTAGAAGAATCACTTTGGAAAGAAGAGCCCTATACAATACGTAGTAAACCCCTGGTTTTACTGTTATTGTGACTGTATTATCCAATTTCACTCTCAGCTTTCTTCCTCTGAAGCAATCTATATTTCCGTCGTAATCCTTGTAAAGTTGCTCGGCTAGGTCTCGTGAAGGAAGAACGGTTTCTAGAGTCAGCACTCGATTTTTGTTTATCGATGCTGCTTCGCCGATCACAAGATTCTTTACTTGCTCTTGATTCAATCGAGCCGTAACAATAGACCTAGTAGTTTGTCGGAAGAGTTCAATTGCCATAAGTTGTTCATATTCAGAATTTTCAGGTATCACCTCGCCCGTGGGAGTGACTAATGTGCGTTGTCTCTTTACACTCACTCTGAGAATTTTGAAATTCTTGAAGGTTCGCTTGATGTCGAGTTCATCAGTTGTTGGGGACAAACCGGTTATAAATATACAATTCTTGTTGTTTCTGTCTAGAACTGCTTTGATTCTTCTTTCTTCGATAAATGTTCCATTAATCCGCTCTAAGGCTTCATTAGCCTCTGGGATAGATTCGAATGTGATTATTGCTTGGCTTTCTGATAGGGACAGAGGTACTGATAGCTTGACTATACGACTGTAGAGCGTATTCTTTGACGAAGGAGTTTCTTTCAGAGGAATTATCTCAAATTTTTTGTTGTGATCAAGCTGTTTGTCGTGGTAGAATTTGCTGGCTGCCGCCTTTGTTAAGAATCGGATGTTCCCAGAAGCCGTATTATCTCTTTCATTATTCACGATGATAAAACTATATTCATCTTTTTTAAGTCCTAATTTGGCAGCTATATCGTCTGGAGTGTAATTGATGGCTTCTCCTGATGGATTTAATCTGGACAGACCCTTATATGCCACTGTAATATACTCTCCAGCAAAGAGTAATTCTTCAACCTTGTATCCATCTGAAAGGACAGCCGAGCAGGAAGAACCGGGAATCTCGTAAACCTGACGATATCTCTTTGTTTTTTCAGCAAATGCATCCCGAAGATTTGCGAAATACTTTTCAACTTCTGGTCGTAAGGTTGGGATTGTGAGAATGCAAAGCCCCTTCTGATCCTCAGGATAAGAGTATGCGACTTTATTTTGTCCTGGCCCTTCAATCCATTTCTCGATCTCTTGCCGGTTTTCCCTCATAAACAGATCAACCGCCCAGGTTGGGAGCTCAAGCTTAATTTCTTCGTATGTAAAATCAGACTTTAATTTTTTGATCATTTCTTCTCGGATTGGAGAGTTGGATTTTTCTACCCATTCACGGGGGACTACACTTATATGTTTGGCTAAGTTTCCATTCTTCGTATTTTCCATTTGAGTGCAGAATAAAATCATGTCACCGCTCGCGTTCAATGGGGTTCGTGCATAATGAGAAGATAAATGCAGGTTAAAACTGAAATTTTCTTTGACGTTCATGAAACCTCGGCTTTTCAGTAACTTCACCGATACTGAAGGAAAATATCCTTCAAGGAAAGATTTCAACACAAGCTCTTCTTTCTTCTTATCATCAACTTTTACAGCATCTTGAGAGAGTGTGCCTTGTATCCTTTTTTTGGCGCTGTAATAGTCGTTTCTGATCTCGTTAAAGACTCTTTTGGAACTATTAAGACTTCTATTGTCTAGATTGTGCTCATCTGCCCATTTTTTCTTCGCTTTTTCAAATGTATTTGGGAACTTTTTGGATTTATCAGCGTTATCTCCGCTTTTGGAGTCTTTGATACTCATCCATTGTTCGAAAATGTTCATATAGCAAATCAAATCGCTTTGGTATTGTCCTTCGAACAATCCTTTCTTTTCGGTATTGAAAATTTTTTTGTCTCCTTGCTTTGTATATCTAAATAGGAAATTTGAGTTGTTTTCAACAGCAAGGACAGCGATAACCGAATTCAGAACTCCATTTTTTTCAGCCTCGATGATACTTTGACTTTTTTGGTTCAGTCGACATTGCTGTCATCAATTTACCCTCATTGGTTAACTTGGGCAGGCCATCAGCCTTCAGGGTCTCAATTGCACCCAGTGCTCTCAAGGTTTCAAGGGATCCTTGGATAAGCTTATCGTCAGGTCTCTCCAGGAAAAGGAACTTGTTGGGATCAATACCAAAATCAATGATCTTCAAAAGTGCTTGGTCCAAACAAACTCTTGAAATTTCAGGAGTTAACCCATAAGCTAGAGAATTGAACGTGTCTCGTGAATATAAACGATAGCAAATTCCTGGCGATGTTCTTCCTGCTCTACCAGCTCTTTGATCGGCTGAGGATTGACTGATCATTGTCGTCTTCAGGATTGAAAGACCTTTTTTTGGATCGTAGTAAGAGTCTTTTACGAATCCACAGTCAATGACTACCTTAATGCCATTGATCGTCACAGAACTCTCTGCGAGTCTCGTAGACAGAATAATTTTATATTTCATTGATCCGTCCTTGTTAGTCCTCTCCGAGAATACTAACTGCTGCTCCTCATTTGTGAGTCTTCCATGAAGCAGAAGTATCTCAAATCTATCAGGATTGAATTGCCTAGAATGCTTTTGTGGCGATTTTTCTTCTTCCTCTTGCACGTATCCAGTTTTTACTTCTTCAACCATTTGAATTGTGTTCTCTTTAATTTTTGGAAGATTCTTGGGCATTTTCTGTCGATATTTCTCAAATTCCTCTTCCAAGAGTCCTTTTACTTGGTTCATCTCATCAACTTCAGTTAGGAAAATGAGGATATGTCCCATGTAATTGGGATTGAAAGCAGCAAATTCATTTAGAATTTCCTTAACTACTGCGACACTTCCTTCAATATATTCTCCTTCGAAGGCTGGCTTGTATATTTTTTCCACAGGGAATGGTCTTCCAGGAATCTCAATTGCATTGCAATTGAAATATTCGGTGAAGAGCTTCTTGTTGACAGTGGCAGATAGAAGGAAAATTTTAACTTCTGGATATATCTTCACGAAGAAATCTTTCATCATTCCATAGATGAGATCGCTTGTAAGACTTCTCTCATGAATTTCATCGAGGATGATCGCTTTGACATTTTTAAAGAAGGTAACTTCTAATTTCTTGGGTTTTTTTCCAATGCTTTTCTTCTCATCCACATCCTTCTTTTCATCTTCCTTTAGTAGTTCTTCCGGTGTTTTCAATTCCTCCGTCGTAGGTTCGTTAGGTTGCTCAATATGATATCTTTTCACAGCTAACACTTTCTTAAGCAAAATACTTTCGGTAACGAAGAGGATTCTTGTTTTTGGGCCATACATCCTTTCAATTTTTTCTAATTTTTCCATTGACTGGTCCTTCTTCTCTTCTTTCATCTTGGGAGGTCCTCCTGCATTTGCATCTTTCTCTCCTCCGTAATATCCGACTTCTTCACCTAGCTTGTATCCTAATTCTTCTGCAACCCTTTTTGCGAGACTAATTGCTGCAACCTTTCTTGGTTGTACGCAAATAATTTTCTCGGTTGAACTTTTGAGCTGTTGAAGAATGAACTGTGGCGTTTGTGTTGTTTTTCCACTACCTGTTTGCCCAAGTACGAGGCAAAATTGATTTTTCAAAGACCCAAATTCTTGAATTATCTCTTTCTTGGAACTATATGCTGGAAGACCTGCTTTTAAGTGGGCAATTTCAAGTTTAAAACGATCCTTTAGGACCTTTTGGTAATTTAAATTATCGCCTTTTTTTTGTAAATAATCCAGCAGCCCGGAAACATTCTTGATTTGGGAGCAAAAAATTGCTCGTTGCTTGAGTTTCAATGTGAGTAATTCGATAAGAGTATTTATTGTTTCATTATCTTTGGGATCAACTTCTAGCAAGTCCATTTTAATTTTATTGACGATCTTCCATTGATGGTTTAAAGCCCTTATAGCTTCGGCTTGCAGTTCCGGCTTCAAATGAATTCTCCTGCACTGTTCATTGTGTTTGGCAGGTTTGCAAGTTTTTAAGCTATTTTTGCAAACTGAACAATGTGGAATTGCACATACTCCATAGACAGGCTCTTTGTGCTCCATTGGGCACTTGGGATTTTTGCAATTATTCATCTGGAAATTATGACAAGCTTTAGCAAAAGTTTGATAAGTTTTTGAATTTTTGTAGCTTGCAGAACTCATTTCCGAGCCCTTCGAAAAGCTGCTTTTCTGCGATTGGGAAGAAACATCACTCTTTCCTTGAGAATCAGCGTCATCACTATTATCATTCTCTTCAGCAGCATTCTCATCAAGATACTTCAAGATATTCTCATTGCGATTAGCAAAACTTTTTAAAAGCATTTCGACGTCAGAGATTTTTTCTTTGTTTGATTTGTTTCCTTGAAATATCTTGTTAAGTGTTTTCATCAACCCCACGCGAGCTTGTATCAATTCATTGAATAATTTAACGAGAGTTTCCATATTGTTCCCCTTTGTATTCTTCACGATTAATTTGATTGGTAAAATGTGGCTGTTGTATTGATGTTCGAGAGCCGAAGTAAGCTTCTCAAAGGTCTCCTTGTACACAGGTAAAGGCAACGGAATCTTTTTTTTATTTTTTTCGTTACTCAAGCGATACCTTAGCAAGCCTAAGCCCTTGCAAGTGTGGCATTTAGTTTCAGTGCAGACGCCATAATATCTCTGCCCTTCATGTCTCAGCCTGCAAAATGTTCTGCCGCATTTTCCTGCGACAAGGTAAAAATGACATGTGGGCTTCACTGTTGATGAATTTGCTGGGAAATCGGGCTCATCACCTGAGTCATCTGCATCTAGAAAATCATCGAAGTCCATCTGGACGTTATCTGAAGAGAAGTCGATCATCATATTTGAAGAATTATTCGGCGGTTGCTGCCTAGGCTGAGAACCCCTTGATAGGTTTTTTGAGGAGGTTGATTGGTTGCTTACGCTTTTGGATTCTTCTTTAGAAATGTTGCCTTGTTGTGTATCTGGTGCACGTTTTCCAGGATGAGGTCCTTTGAAAGTTTTAGCCTCATTTTTTTTGGAAGGCTTTGGATGATTGCTTGAGCTTTTCGTTTCTTCTACAGCTACTCTAGAAATGTTGTTTTGTCGTGTATCTGGTATAGTGTTGGGTCCTTGGATAGTAGGTTTTTGGTGCTGGGAGGATTCTGATTGAGAAGTCCAGGATGGAATTATTGTTTCAAGATTTAGTTGGAACTGCATCAAGTATCCATCTAAGAGTTGTTGGGTTTCGGAGGTTATTTCCCTTCTAGAAACAGAAGGCAGCACTTTGTTTTTCGCAAGATCGAAGAATAATTTGTTACATAAATCGAGCAATATTTTGATCTTTGCAGCTAAGTTGGATTTCTCTTCAGGAGAGGTTCCAAGCTGAAGCTTCAAGGAGCTTATTTCTTCTTTTGGTCTTTTTAGTGCCTTGCGAATCTTCTCAACGAGAATTACAGAGCTGTGCCATTTTTTGCAGGGACCATGTGGCTTCGTCTTTAAGCAGATACCCGAGTCATTGTAACAAACTTCGCATTTGGGTTCAATGCAATAGCCTAGTGGAGCGTCAATATGCAAGAAAGTGCATTTTGAATTCTTGCATCCTTTGACATACGAGTAATGACATTTTTTCTTTGTTGTTTTCGGTTGAGGTTCTACCATGCTTTCAAATCTGAAATTTTTTCTTTCAATTATAATTTCGAATGGAAATGGCCTTTTTATATACGAAATTGTAAATACTATTTTTACAAGATGGATGCGTTTACTCTAAAATCTAGGGTTTTCCAATTCGATTAAGTCACTGATAATTGCTAAATTAATTTCATGGTTTTGATCAGTATTTAAGCTATCTTCTAAAGCTGGGACTTCTTCTCTCGAACTTATGAGAGTAATAGGTCTTGTCGACCTCAAGATTCAGAGGAAAGCAACTTAATTTAAGAGAGAGTGTGTATTAGCTCTATTTTTACATTTGAATGGAGTCATTTTTTTTTTGCATCTGTATTGGAAGGGAAAACAAGAAAATTTAGATGAGTAAGTTGTTAGTTTCTCTGTTATTGGGATCCAAAAGCCTATATTTTGAAGGCATAAGCATTAATTAGCTCTTTATTTTTTCTAAATGGTCTGCCTTCCTGGCTGATTTCAGAGTAATGTCCAATCTACAAATGCTATTCTTTTTCGTATCTCAATTGTAAAGAGAGCATTTGAATCTTAAAGCCGTCGTCATACTGCTTCGAGGCTGAAGACGCCTCCTTTTCGAATATAGTTGAACGAGCGAATTAATAGTCTGGTTTAGAACGAGAACACGCAGCCAATATTGCTGAGAATTCTTAATGAATCTGAAGCGATAACTATCTAAAAGGAGGCCAAAGGTACATGCAAAAAAGCCAGCTTGCCGGGCAGTCATGCATATTTTCCTTACATCTGATCACCGAAAAGCTAATTTTTCTTAATACTTTAACAATCTATATATCTAAATCTCTCCTTCTCAATGCCAACGATCCTCTTTTCCGAGTATCTTTCTGTCCGTGCAGTTTTTGGATCTCAGCGGCGGCCAAGGGGCAGAAAACTTAATATGCACTTTAGTCAAATGAATCAACTAAGTCAGATTAATTTTCATGTGTGTCGTTGTTTATTCTACATTTGCGGATAAGCGAATAATTCTAATGACACAGAATACAATGAGCGATCGACCAAAACGCGTTCCATTCTTTTGAACCCACCACAATCCATCATTTAAGTCAAATCGTCTGATATTTACTGAAGTCAGACATTTGCTCATTATACTTTATCAACAGAAATTTTGTATCAGAAAACAAGAGATTCCTTTTCGACGTGAGAAGGCAACCTCTTTTGGACTTTACCATTTAGAAGTCGCGGCTACTTTTAATGTAAGAATTGACTGAGGTGATGATAATCAAGGAAGCTCCCAGAGAACAACATCAAATCTCAATGTTTTTTGTTCTGCTGAGCCTTACATCTGTTTAGACTAATCAAAAGCGAAATTCCAAAAAGATTATGGAGAGTAGCACAATAAATCTCAACCATGCATGGAAATTATTCATGGATGGTTATAAAATATTTTCTTGCATTGCTAATTTCCGCGTGGATAATTCCCGGTTTTGTTGTACTACAGCCTATAATGTGTAAGTGATTATGAAGCCACTTGGTCGTATCTGAAGAAAGTAATTCTTGCATTTCATAATTTTATGATCAGATTTTAGATTTTTGTTGTATAGCGATTTATGACGTGTGCTTGAGTACTTAAACTATCCGTTCAGTCAAGAGAACCAAAACATTTATTCAATTTCTAAGATGCTGCCAGAAGCGAAATCTTTGTTAGAAGCTTATCCTGATCTTTACCAATCTGGCTTTGGTCTCTATGCACCTAGCCAAAAAATTCCACTGCCACTCACAAAAGTTGATATTGTTGTTGACATCTTCGAATCGACAGCCAAAGTTAGATTCACTCAGACATACGTTAATGCCACTGACTTTCTCCTTGAAACAGAATATTTCTTCCCAATTCCAGCGGATGCTCGCTTTGATTCTTTCCTCGCAAAGAGTGAAGACAAGATAATCAAAGGTGTCATTAAGAGAAAAGAAGTAGCCAAAGAAGAATATAAAGAGAATTTGCAAAAAGGAAATACTGTCGCTTATTCTGAAATTTCCACTGAGAGGCCTGACATAATGAAAGTTCTAATCGGAAATATTACACCAGCAGCTAGTATTCAAATCGAATTCTCTTATATTCAGGAGCTGTCCATTGTTCGAAACCGGTTTTATGAGTTCATATTTCGAGCTGCACTTGAGTCACCTCAACAGAAGAAAAAAGGAAAAAGAGGTGCTTCTGAACCTTTGACTATTTCAAATTATCCAATTATCAAGCCAGAAGAAGGACATGTTTGGAACATCGAAGTGAACGTCAAATGCAGATCTCCAATCACATACATCGATTGTACTTCACATAAAACTACCTTGAGAAAAACCCTGAATCCTTGTGAGAGTTCACTTATACTCGTACCTACAAAAGATGAAAACGTGTTTAATAAAAACTTCAGAATGTTGCTGAGCTTTTCCAAGATTAACGTTCCAACCTACAGACTTGCAAAGAATGAGGAAGGATACTACATTAAATTGGACTTCCTTCCTCGATATATCGAGGAAGATTTTGATGATGCCATTCGGGCCGCGACTCAGTGTGTAACTTTTAATCCAGAAGACATTACTGTGCTCGCTGCTACCGGAGAATTTATATTCCTGATTGACAGAAGTGGTTCTATGAGTGGAAAGCCAATGCAGATGGCTAAGCAGGCTTTGCTTTTTGCCCTAAAATCTCTTCCACCTAACTCCTTCTTTAATATCTACAGCTTCGGTTCAACTTACCATAGATTATATTCGCAGTCTGTCCCAAGCACAGAATCTAGCATAGCCGATGCGATTAGACAAGTAGAGCGCTTTCAGGCTGATCTGGGCGGAACTGAGATATATGATCCAATCTTTGAGATCCTGATGCAGAAGAGATTAAAAAAGCATCCAAAAACTCTGTTTCTTCTAACAGACGGTGAAGTGAGTGATCCAACCCGAGTGGTTAAGCTAATTGGAGTTAGTAATCATGTTGCAAGAGTTTTCACTTTGGGAATAGGCAGTGGGTGTTCACGAGATTTGGTCAAAGATTGTGCAAAGGCAGGTGGAGGTAGCAGTGAATTTGTTAAGGATCCATCTGATATCACCGGGAAAGTAGTTTCTCTGCTGGAAGCTGCGTTTACGCCTATCTGCGACGATTTTCGTCTCGAGTTTAGCAATCAAGAAGTTGTAAAATTGATTGCTCCAGCACCGGAATCAATGACCTATATCTTGAGAAATCAAAAAGTGACTTTTTACATACTGCTGAGTAATGATGCTGCAGAAGCAAGGGCAAGAACCTCAACTGGAGGAGTATATTCATTTCTCAAAAACCTATGTAAAAGTAGAGCTTTGGCCCGGCCATATGAATTTGAAGTTACTCTGAAAAATTTTGATACAGGACTGGGAAATTATCGGTCTACCAGTCTTAAAATTGATCTGAGACAGTTTGAGCAGGAGCAGGATATAATAAAACTTGCAACTGGAGAAATATCGGACATCCTTGAAAAAAAAGATCGAAATGTAGCTGTGGAGAACCTCGATATCTTTTATGCTGTGAAAAACGATATCCACGAAGAAATAATAAAGATGTCAATCGAGAATCAAGTATTGACACGGAGAACAGCATTCATTTGTGAAGTAGAGGAAGCGAATCCAGATGCAATACAAATGCTCCCAAAACAGAAAGTGATCATTCCTCAGTTGATTTCAGTCGATCCTCTTCAAGAAATTATGCCGATAGACAAGGGGTACAAACCAAAACCAATGAATCCACCGCTGCATCAGCATTTACCCGTTCAAGCAAAAGCTTATCAGCCGATAAATTTGGAAGCTATTTCAATGCCTAATGTGAAAAAATCAGGTTCCCTCTTTGGATCATTTAAGTGGAGTTTGCCAAAGGCTCCATGGAACTCTTCTTCAAAGAAAAAGATGCTGAAACAAGGTAATTTTAGAAGTAGGGAATTGACTAGTCATCAGTACGCCAAAAAGGAGAATGAGGATTTGATACCTGCGTCAAAGAGCATTTCACTTTCTTCAGCCCAATTCAAAGAGTTGTCACATAGCATTGACTCAGTTCAATCTGAAAAAAAATCTCTCTTAGGCTTTTTCAGCAATTCTGCGAGGAGCAGAGTCTCCGAACGATCCCTTAGAGAAGATTTTCCACAGGAAACATATATAGAAGAAAAGTCTGTGCAGTATTCAACAATAGGACCAGAACGTGAAATGAAAAGAAGCAGAATAAATGAAAGCATGTCCAAAATCAGCACTTCCGAAAACGCTTTCTTCGATGTGATTCAAAGTCAAAAAACTTTAGGATACTGGGAGCCTTGCTCTCAATACTACTCAATCCTCCTCATCGACAAGAGTACTCTCCTGAAAAAGATGCCGAAAGCTATAAGTGTTGCGAAGGAAAACATTGAAAGAATTGCAATCACTATTGCTCTCCTCATCTGGATTGAAAGGCACTTTGCAAGCAAGAAACCTTCTTGGAATCTGATTCATAAGAAAGGGGTTCAGTGGTTGAAGAGTTTGGGATTACAATATGCAGAGATCGCAGCGCAGATCGACTTTATCTAGACTTTGATAACTTTGAGCTGATTAACTTTTATTTTTATTTTTTGGCAAACTAATGGAAAACGGTTGTTAATTTATATAACTTGAAATAAAGTTTTAGAGACTTGCTTAATCCATCAGGAAAGTTAATGTTGAAATAATTGAATATTATTATTCTGTGTTAATGCTATATTTTGAGAAAAATTCTCTCTAACTTATTAACATGAATAAAAAATGAAATATGTCTATCAACTCCGAATAAGCTACTGCGGAAGTTTCGCTAGGGTTCGTTTCTTATATATTTTCAAGAGGATGACAGATTATGATTGAGATAATGGAAATGAAGATGTTATTTGACTCCTATAGATATATTCTGAGACCGGAATAGGATCAATACAGCCTAAACATACTGTCGAAAACAGGCATGCAATGAAATTTCAGCAAAATATTGTCTGATGTTGATGAAATAAGTCAATATTATATCTTGAAGTAATAAATTTCTGCTAATTTCCAATCACTCCATACTTTTTGAGGTAGGTCTCGGGCAACGTGTGTGTGCATCTCGCCTGATGTAAATCAAGTTCTCGTTCAGTACGATAGGACGCAAGGCAATGATAACAACTATGTTTTTTGCATTTTGGACATGTAATATGGTAACACCCACCAGTCTTTTCAAAAGGGATATTGCAACATTGCAGAAAGCGTAAAGTTCCCTTTTTTATCAAAGTAAGAAGATTATCCGCTTTTACTTGAGGTTTCAAATACGTCTGTTTTGGTGCAACCTTCTTACATGTATTAAAATGATCATATGACCAAGTTTTCCCTTCTGCTAAATATAAACAGGAATAGCACCAATGTTGACCACATTTGCAACTAATATGGTCACATCCAACCTCTTTTTGGATTAGTTGACCACAACAAGGAGATATCCTAAACTTTCCAGAATCCAAAAGTTTCTGTATCTGGTTGGAATCCTGCAATGATTCCAAATACCTGAAGCAAGTTTGTCCTGGATGTACTTTATGTGTAGACATAAGCTTGTAGCAATATGATTCTTGACATAGGAGGCAAGTGCCTTGTTTTTCCTTATCAATCGCGATGATGTCTGTGCATCCTTGCGTATAGCAGTAGCGAAATTCGTCAAGATTATCAATCATGAATCTTTCAAGGTGGTTTTGGAAAATTTTGTCTGCCAAATCCATCTCGGCTATTTCTCTGCAATCTTTTAGAGCAACTGGCATAGTATCCTTTGGACAAAGGGGACACAAGCATTGGACTTTCATTATCTCGCCTGATGCTTCAGCCTTAATGTAGCCATTTGCGCAATCTTTGCATAGCCGATGCTTGCAGTACAAAAAGCAGGTAGATTTGTTGTCTACTTCGTCAGCACAAATTTCGCAGTTAGATTGCGTGCTTATCCTGTTTGAAATTCTACATCCTTGGATCATAGCTTCGAACTTGCTCTTGTCAAGTTTTTGGCCTCTGATCCGAAGGAGCCTTTGAGTAAAATCAATTTCGTGATCAAACAGCTCTTTTTTCGATTCGAGCAAATCCACCAATTTCTTTACACTGTAGCCTCTCAATGAAATCTCAATCTCATTGAGATTCTGAGATTTATTCGCCATTTCATGAATTCTCCTTTCGATTTCTCTTTCCAAGCTTATGTCGGGAGTATAAATTTTGAGGGTCTTGGTTGGAGCATACCAATCAATATACAATTTGCCTCGATGTCTATCTTGAAGTTCCGCATAGAACTCCTTCATTTGTTCTGTGAAATACTTCCATTTGTCCTTATTCTCGATTCCAACGATCTTTCCTTTGATAAACGTATTGATTTCCCTCGCAACATCCCTCCTTTTATCTTGATTTTCGCTGTGGATTTTGACCTTATAAAGCTTTTGTCCTTTTTCTAAGGGATTCATTTTTATCGAAACGTCATGTTCGTCTTCCAAGGCAAGTGCTTTAGCAACAAGTGACTGATATAAGACGTAGTAGATTCCTGCTTTTATGATTATCGTTGCAGTATTGTCCAATTTCACCCTGAGTTTTCTTCCAGAGAAACAATCAGTTACACCATCGTATTCCTTGAACAGTCTCTCTGCGATGTCTCGCGAAGGAAGAACGGTCTCTAGAGTCAAGATTTGGTTCTTTGAGATTGAGTTTGCTTCGCTAATCACAAGATTCTTGACTTGCTCTGGAGTAAGGTAGCGAGTTACAATAGACCTAGCAGCCTGTCTATAGAATTCGATAACTTGAAGTATGTGAGAGTTTCCAGCACACAGTTCACCCTGAGGACCGACAAATGTGTTTTGTCTCATCACGTTCACTCGAAGGATTTTGAGATCAGGAAATTTCTTCTTGATATCCTGCTCATCAGTTATTGAGTTAAGTCCACTGACCATTATGCAGTTCTTTTGAGTTCTGTGTTGAGTCGCTCTAATTTGATAACCCTCAATGTAACTTCCATTAATTACATCTAAAGCCTGGATTGCCTCGGGAGCAGATTCAAAGATAATTTTTGCTTCGCGCTGTGACAAAGAGAGGGGTATTAATAGCTTGATAAACCGACTATGGAAGGTATTCTTCACAACGGGAGTTTCTCTAACTGGAATTATCTCGAATTTCTTGCTATAGTTCAGCTGCGCTTCTTGATAGAATTTACTTGCAAACTGCTTTGATAAAAATCGAATGTTTCCTGAAGCTGTATTGTCCTTCTCGTTATTCACAACAATATAGCTGCATTGGTCTTGTTTGATTTTTAGTTTAGAGGCTACATCTTCTGGAGTGAAGTTGATAGGTTTACCTTGGGGATTCAGTCTTGAGAGTCCATGGAATGCCACAGTGATATACTCTCCTGAAAGGAGGATCTCCTCTATTTTGTAACCGTCTGATAAAACAGCTGAACAGGAAGAGCCAGGAATCTCGTAAATTTGGCGGTATCTCTTTGTTTTTTGGACGAACGCTTCACGAAGTTTGCCGAAAAACTTCTCTACCGAAGGCCTTAGCATGGGTGTTGTGAGAATGCAAAGTCCCTTCTGGTCTTCAGGGTAAGAGATTGATACTTTATTTTGTCCATTTTCTTCGATCCAACTGTCTATTTCTTTGCGATAATCTCTCATCAAAAAGTTCACTGCCCAACTTGGAAGCTCAACGTTAATCTCATCAAAGGCAAAATCAGACATTAATTTCTTAACTATTTCTTCTCGGATCCCTGAATTGCATTTTTCAACCCATTCTCGAGGAACAATACTAACGTGTTTGGCAAGATTTCCATTCTTGGAATTTTCCATCTGAGTGCAGAATATAATCTTGCCTCCACTCAGATTCAAAGGTGTTCTTGCATAATGAGAGGACAAATGTAAATTGAAGCTGAAATTTTCTTTGACGTTCATAAAACCTCTACTTTTCATCGGTTTCACAGACACAGATGAGAGATAACCAGCTAGGAAGGACTTCAAAACGAGCTCTTCCCGTTTCTTGTCATCGATTTTAGTCTCCTCTTGAGTGATTAGAGCATTAAATCTCTTTTTGGCCTGGAAATAATCTTTGCTGATATCCTGAAAAACTCTTTTGGAACTATAGAGACTTCTCATGTCTAGATTGTGCTCATCTGCCCATTTTTTCTTAGCATCTTTGGATGAATGTTTGAACTTTTTGCCTTTGTCATTTTCTGTGTCTTTGACATTCATCCATTTCTCGAAGATGTTCATGTACAATATCAAATCGCTTTGATATTGTCCTTCGAACAATATTTTCTTTTCGGTATTGTAAATTTTTTTGTCTCCTTGCTTTGTGTACCGAAACAGAGAAAATGAATTGCTTTCAACAGCAAGCGCAGCAATAACAGAGTTCAGAACGCCATTTTTATCAGCTTCGATGATGCACTTTGCTTTTTTTGGTTCAGTCATCATTGCCATCATCATTTTACCTTCGTCAGTTAACTTGAGCGAGCCATCAGGCTTCTGCACAGTCAGAGCGCAGAGAGCTTTCAAGGTATCAAGGGATCCTTCGATTAGCTTGTCATCAGGTCTCTCGAGGTAAAGGAATTTGTTGGGATCAATACCAAAATCGATGATCTTCAAAAGTGCTTGGTCCAAACAAACTCTTGAAATTTCTGGAACCAATCCAATAGGTAAAGAATAGAATGTCTCTCGTGAATACAAACGGTAGCAAATTCCTGGAGATGTTCTTCCAGCTCGGCCAGCCCTCTGATTAGCAGACGATTGACAGATCATATCAGTTCGGAGGACTGAAAGCCCTCTTCTTGAGTCATAGTAAGCCTCTTTGATAAATCCAGAATCGATGACGACCTTAATGCCATTGATTGTCACAGAACTTTCTGCTAGTCGCGTGGAGAGAATGATTTTATATTTCATTGCTCCATCAGAATGCATTCTCTCTGCAAATACATACTGTTGCTCCTCATTTGTGAGCTTTCCGTGTAGTAATAGTATCTCAAATCGGTCTGGATCGAATTGATGGCTGTTATTTTGCAAGAGCTTCTCTTCTTCATCTTTTCCTTCCTCAACCATCTGAACTTTTTGGAAATCAATTTGAGGACGACTTTTCGCCAGTTTTTTTCGGTAATTCTCAAATTCTTCTTCCAGAAGCTCTTTCACTTGAATCATTTCTTCGACTTCTGTGAGGAAAATAAGAATGTGCCCCATGTAGTTTGGATTAAATGCTGCAAATTCATCAAGAATTTCTCTTACAACTGCGACACTTCCCTCGATATATGATTCTTCGTATGCTGGCTTGTATATTATTTCGACAGGGAATGTTCGACCAGGAATTTCAATTGAGTTGCAATTGAAATACTCAGTGAAGAGTTCTTTATCCACGGTGGCTGAGGCGAGGAAAATTTTGACTTCTGGGTACTTCTTCACAAAAAAGTCTTTCATCATTCCATAGATAAGGTCGCTTGTGAGGCTTCTCTCATGAATTTCATCAAGTATGATAGCTTTCACATTACTAAAGAATCTTATTCCCGACTTTGCAGGCTTTTCTCCCAGAATTACTTTCCCTTTCTCTCCAAGAATCACCTTCCCTGTTTCTGCCTTCTTCGTTTCCTCAGCACTAGACAATTCATCATGATGTCTTTTAGCTGCAAGTACTTTCTTGAGAAGAATGGCTTCCGTAACAAATAGAATTCTTGTTTTTGGGCCGAACATCTTTTCAATTTTCTCCAATCTTGCATCTGATTGTTCTCCTTTCATTTCTTCTTGCTTTGTAAGAGGTTCTTTAACATCTTTTTTATCTCCCACGTAGTATCCGACTTCTTCACCGAGCTTGTATCCTAATTCTTGCGCAACTCTTCTCGCGAGACTAATGGCAGCAACTTTTCTTGGTTGCACACAAAGTATTTGGTCACCAAATTTTTTTAGTTGCTGAAGAATAAACTGTGGTGTTTGCGTCGTTTTCCCACTTCCTGTCGGGCCAATTACCAAGCAAAACCTGTTTTGTGGAGAATTGAACTCATTAATGATTTGATCTTTGACACAGTATGCTGGAAGTCCTGCATATAACTGTCTGATTTCTAAATTAAAACCATCTCTCAAAATTCTTTGATAGTTTAAGTCATCACCTTTTGCTCGGAAATGTTCCATAAGACTTGAAATTTCTTTGATTCGGTCTGAAAAGATTTTTCTTTGTTTGAGTTGCAATGTGAGTAATTCTATAAGAGCATTAATAGTCTCATGATCTGTTGGATCGGCTTCAATCAATTGCATTTTTGTTTTTCTTACAGCAATCCAATGGTCATTCAAAGATTTTATCGCCGCAGTTTTAAAATCAGGCTGCAAGTGAACCCTCCTGCAATTATTGCCTCGATGTCTGCGAGGGTCACATATTGCCAAGCTCTTTTGGCAAATTGAGCAATTCGGGATTGTGCATACACCGTAAACAGGTTCTCTGTGCTCCATTTTACATCTGAGGTTTCTGCATTTATTCAGCTGAAAAAAGTGGCATCCATTTATAAAATTCTTCGAGATTTTTGATTCTTTGTTGGAAGTCAAGCTATGAACAGACCCTGATGAATATTTGCTATTCGTGGATTGAGATGAAGTTTCGCTCTGAGCTTGTGAATCATCATCATTATTTTCAATCTCATCTTCAGAAACGTTCTCATCGAAATATTTGAGGACTTTTTCATTGCTTTCTGTAAATAATTTTAAAGCTTCGTCTATTATGGAGGCTTTTTCTTTAGCAGATCCTTTGCTTTGAAATATCTTATTTACGTTTGTGACCAAATTGGCTCGAACGTTCAATAGCCCCTTGAATATTTTTACAAGAGTCTCCAAAATTTGTCCTTTTGGATTTTTCAAGATTAGTTTTATTGGCCTAATGTGGCTGTTCCATTGAGTTTCAAGTGCGGAAGTGACCTTTTCAAAGATCGTCTTGTATTGGGAAGAGGGCAGTGAGACTTTATTTTTGCTTTTAGCCGTATTTAGGCAGAACTTTAGCTGACCTAAGCATTTGCAAATGCCGCAATCGGTTTCTTGGCAAGCACCATCATATCTCTGCCCTTCGTGTCTCAGTCTGCACTTTTTCTTCATGCATTTTCCTGATACTAGGTAGAAATGACAGACGGGTTTCACAGCCGATGAGCTTGCTGAGAAATCGACTTCATCACCAGAGTCATCTGCAGCTGAAAAATTATCCCAGTCCGAGGAAAAGTCATTTATTGAAGAATCAAATATCACATTTGATGGATTTTGTGATTGCTTCTCTTGGTAACTCTGAAGAGGCGCTGAATTCTTCTTCGAAACACTCGATCCACGTTGAGCCATTCCCGAGACACTTGTGATTACGCGACAGTCAGGTCTTACTCGATCATTGGAGTCTGAAGAAGGACCAGACATCTGAAAGGTGTTGTTTGGCATTGGTCTTTGCATCTGTTGGATATTTGGCCCTGGATTTGGTATGGGCATCGGTTTCGAAGAATTAGATGATGCTCTTTGCATCCCTGTGCCCTTTCTTTCCTCAGAAGGATTGGTTTGGGAGGCCACTGGTCCTAGCCTCTGACCATTAGAACTTGAATTTGATAGTGGAATCTGGGAATTTGTAGAATTAGTCGTGAACCTAGGCTCTCTTCCGTATTTCCTTTCTTCAACAGGATCAATTTGGGAGGAATTAAATTGAATGATTTTCTCAAATCGTTTTCGAGTGGTCCCAAGAACTTCATCGAGACGCTGAGCGTCTTCGGAAATTGTCATAATTGGTTTAAAGACAGACGGTAAAATTCTCTTCTTTTTAATTTCATCAAGCATTTCTCTGCGAGCTTCGACTAGCTTGGCTACTTTGGTCGCTACTTCAATATTAGGGCTTGCAAATTTCCCAAGTTCAGCCTTGAGAGAATTTATCGCCTTGCCTAGCTCACCCAAGATGTCTTTGATTTTATCGATCAGCGGCTTATGACTATGGAATTTGTTGCAAGTGCAACGACCCGTTGTCTTGAGACAGATGTTTAAGTCGTCATTGCAGATATCGCAATCAGGTTCTATACAGAAACCTGGTGAATTAGTTGGATGTGAGTATGTGCAGTTCTTTCGTGTGCATCCTGAAGTATACGCAAAGTGACACTTTTTTGTCGGACTCTTAAAAGACATCATTGATTGATCGGAAAATTTATTTGAATTATTATATTCGCTAACGTAGGGTGAGTTTATATACCCAGCAAAACCTATTTATTAATTCTATTCATTACTAGAGAGTGAATCAGTACGAATGAAAATCTTAGATATTGGCCACTTGGGTGGGCACAGTGCTATTAACCACGTTGTAAGATTGAATCCAAAAAAAAAATTAAGAAAAACATGTAAATTCAAAGTGAAATCATGTTTATCGATTTCATTACTGTAGTTTTCAGAGTCATTTCTCGTCAATATGAGGATGATTCCTCAAACAAGAGATCTCTAGTCGTGCATCTCCTGATAATTGAAAAAGCTCTTGAGTCGATAATATAGCTAATTCAAGATTCACTGGTACTGGTACACTCAAATCTCTAGGCATTTTTGTTCACACACTGAAAGTTAAAATCCCAAAATAAATTTTGATTCGATCGGAATAAACAGAATTTTTACTCCAAGTCGATTTTTCAATATGTTTCTACTACCAAGACCGAGCTGGGATATCTTGTTGAAGCGCTAAAATGGACTTATTTTGTGTATTTGTGATCCTTGTAACAAAAGAAAGATCCACCTTTAAAATACTTACCAAATATTTTGTCAGCGGATCTTCGATAATGCAAAAAAGTGAAAAACTCATTACTAAGACTCCAATTTAAGTAATAGCCAAAGGAGGTATGCGTATTATTGAATTTAGAATTGGAAACTTCATTTAATTCAAAAGTTGATTGTTAAGAATATTGTCTCAAGAGTGTGTCTTGGCTTCGCGTCTGTTTTTTCAACACAGGAAAATCCTTTGACGGTAATGATATGGATTTAACCGAAGTTCATCTCTTTGCTGAAGGGAAATGCTCCTGCCTCTGGTGTATGGTAGATAAAACATTTAGAAAAAGAGCCTCCAACAAAACCTGCCTCTATCAACGTCCAAAATTTAGAATAAAGTAGAACCAGTAGTTGTGATCTTAGTACAATTAATTACAGAGTTCTGGATAATAAGGACGCTCTCAATCATCAAGATAAGTCAAAGTAGGATACTAGTTTGGATCGTTATCATTCATTTAATGAGTATTGGAGACCCACCTTGAGGAATATTTTGTTGCTCTAACTAAATTCCTTGCTACTGATCAATATTAGTTCTTAATGTCATAATGCTTTTGGAACAATATGAATGAGTTTGGATTATAATCAATGTAGCATAGGTTACGTGCTGATACGATAATACTGCTCCAATTTTCTGTCAAATTTGAACATTAGCATATTTAAACTCTATCGTTACTTCTATGAAAAGCACATTAACGGATGAAATATTTACAAAGCATCTCAAATCTATAATCATACTTTATCGTTAGCATATCAGGTTCATTTTTTCAAAATTTTCAGTTAGATTTGAGCATTTCATAAAATCAAACAGTCATTTATTTAAAATTCTATCTTCAACTAAATTTCAGTGATAAACAGAAGAAATTTGATTTATTTTCTTTCCAATCTCTGATTTAAATGTCGCAATATCAATACCGCCTCTCAAAGCAAATTACTTCTGATACGAAAGCTGGGACGAAGTCTCAATCGGGAAAAACTAGGGTACAGATCAAGCAAGCAATCGTAGATGCTGAATCTTCACGAAAATTAAACCTTGGAGACCTTTTGATTGGAGACGAGTACGTTTCCGATGTTGCCAACTTACTTCAAACTAACAAACAGATCGAGCAAATCGATCTCCGAGGCAACAACCTCTCTCCAGAAGGACTTGCTGCTCTCATCGACGCTTTGGATGGAAATGAGCGTATTGCCACTCTCAATCTTGAGTGGAATAATATTGGCCTTGGACTCGCTGGCTTGGATGCGCTTGCTGGATTTTTGAGAAGAAACAAGTCCCTCCAGTCCATTGACCTACGAAATAACAAGTTAACCGTCTCAGCTGCGCAATCAATTGCACAGATGGTCCGAGACACTAAATCCCTTATCACATTGGACCTCAGATGGAACGAACTTGGCAATGCGACTGGGCGAGCTATTGCTAGCGCCTTGAAGCAAAACTCAACGCTCATCAATATCGAGCTCGCTGGAAACGGGATTTCAGAAGACATTATCCGTGACATCAATGCGCTTCTCGAGCAAAACAGAAGCAATCAAGCTCTTCGCAAACCAAGCGGAACAACACAATATCAAAATTTTGAAAATGAAAGAGATCAGGGCATGCGAAGTAAAAGCCAATCTGGAGGACCAGAGTACGAAGAAGTGTTGCTTGACCTTCGAAAAGCGCTCTCTGCAAACGCAGAATTAGAGAGACTTCTCGGAGTTGAAAGCAGAAGGAATGAAGATCTCCGCGAAAAGTATATCCGTGACTTAGAAGAAGAACGAAGAAGATTTGCTAAACAACGGGATGAAGATTCTCGACTTGCGCGAGAATTGCAAGCAAAGATAGAGAACTACGTCTCAGAGAATGCCATGCTCAAAAAAGACACCGAGGCTTTAGCCGAAAAAGTCAGAAATCTTGAAAGTTTACACGAAAAAGACATCAAGCAGATCCAAGAACTTGACTTTGCCCTCAAGAATCAAGAGGCAGCGATCGTAAATAATGACGAATTTTACAAGACGAACATCGATAAAGTGGTTAATGAGGGTCGTACTAAGCTTCTGGATGCAGAAACTAAATGGGAAGCAAAGCATAACGAACTTTTCATCGATAATCAAAAACTTGCTGAGCTCAACAACAACCTCGAGGCCGAAATTAAACGTTTGCAAGAAGAGATAAGGAGGTCAAATATTCTCAAGGACGACGAGATCAGAAACGCGGCTATTCGCGCTCGAGATGAAGAGCACCACAAGAATCTCCTCCAAATCAAGCAACTGGAAGCTACAATCTACAACAAAGATGAAAAAATCAGAGCATTGGAACTTGAAGCCCAAGACAGAAGCAAAGAATTCCAATTGAAAGAGCAAAGGCTCCTCGATCAGCTCGCACACAGTGACGAGGAGATTAGAAGACTGAAGCATGAAGTCAATCTTGAGTTGGACGATCTAAATAAGGCTAAGATGAAAGCGGAATCTCTGGTAAATGAGCTTCTGACCAAGGAACACTCGGTGTTAAAGTTAGAAGGAGAAAATGGCCATTTGCGCAAGGAGATTGAGGAAGAGAGGAGAAGACGTGATGAGTTGAGGTACACTCTCCAAGACAGGATTAATGATCTTGAGAACCAGCTGAGAACAAGTCAGGGCGAGCTTCACAGAGTTCGCCAAGAATTGCAGAGGTTATCTGATCTACTTATCTCGAATATCACTAAGACAGTTTATAACACTGTTGCTACCATCTCAACAAAATAAATTTTCTCGTTTACTTTGATCTTGATATTATTTTATAATTGATACCATTGAGACCTTTGCGCAAGAAGAAAATTAACTAAGAAAACAGATATTAAAGATATGAAAAAACCGAATCACTGTAGTACCTCACAGTTCAGAAGCCGATCAGCAGCCAAGAGTAAAGTAGGTTAGGCAACTTAATATTTATGGATGCTACAATTCGAAACTATAAGACGTATCTATAAAAACAATAATCCATTTCTAAACAAGATGATTCTTAAAATTTAACAGGCAGCGAGTAGAGTTCGCTCTGACAAGAGAAAAACTTGGAGCATGCATCCCACTTATTTTCGATGAAGCAAGGTATCCTTGTAAGAGATAAAGCAACCAAAATTTCAGTTATGAGATGGAGATATTGCAATTTCGAGAGAGTTGTGTTACCTGAAGGATTTATCCAACTCCCAGTCTTGAGAAACTCCTCAAACACGAGTGACTCATTAACAGGTGGCGTGAGTTTAGGTGAATTTAAAGTCTTGAGTCAACTGGTTATTATAGTCTGATCAGGTTAATTGATTTGAAACGTGTGCATGCAAGCAGCTTTTGAGACGATATGAAAAGCAAATCTGGTAGACAACAATCAGAAAAAAAAGATTTCCTTGCCTTATGCATAAGATATTTAGTGCTAAAAAATTTAAACCAGAAAGATAATAAAAACATCACAAAGTCTCGTCGAATCCACAGATAGAAAGCTTATGGTTTCTCGCCTTTTTAAGAAACGTGAAACGAAATCAAATCAAGATTTATATAATGAGATGCTTGAGATAGAGCCCACTCTGCTTGGAAAGTACAGTGGACTTGAACTCTCAAAAGATATTCATGTTTTCAACGTCCCAATTACCATTAATGAAAAGGAGGAGTTTATTCATACAACTCGCTGTGGAGCAGACCAAAAAGAAGATTTAGTGCTCATCCACGGATATTTAGTCGGTCAGATGTCATTCTACCGAATGATGAAGCAACTTTCGGAGCATTACCGCTTATGGTGCATTGATCTTATCGGTATGGGAGCATCATCTCGCCCTGAATTCACCTGCAAAACTACCGAGGAAACAATAGAATACTTTGTGAACAGTGGAGACGTGAAGTCGGCATTGAAAGATTCCACCTTGCCGGTCAGTCGTTCGGAGGGTACATGAGCACAATGTATTCCCTCAAATATCCAGAGCATGTAAAAAAGCTCATTTTGCTGACACCTGCTGGAGTTTCTCGTGCTGATGCTGACTTTGTAAGGAGTGAGAAATTCTATGAGCTTTCTTGGTTGAAGAGGCAGGCTGCCAAACAAATCAGCAAATTTTGGGAAAAAAAGACGACACCTCATGTGGTTTATGAAAAAGCCAGAATACTGAAAAAATTACTACTTAAAGTTTATGTGAAACGGGCTAAAATGAGCGGAGAAGAACTTGGAATGGGATTTCGCTATTTAGATAACATACTGAACCTCCCTGAAAGTACACTACAGGCTCTACATCTCGTTCTTGCATACCCAAAGGCATCAGCTTTTATTCCGCTTGAAGACAAATTCCGAGATCTGAAAATGCCTTGTGAAATATACTTCGGAGAAAAGGACTGGATAAACACTGAAGGCGCATACAGAGCCAAAGAGCGAGGCGACTTCAAGGGTGACATACATATTATCCCTAAAGCAGGCCATGGTATGAATTTTGAAAATCCGAAATATGTAGCGGATTTGATGATAAAACTAAAGCGAATTGAGGAACCAGAAATTGTTTATGAGGTTTGCTCTGATAGAAAACCAGAGGAAACGTCTGAGATTCGAACTAAAAAAGTTATTCTCCTGGAATAAAAATGGGCTGCGGCTTACTAACCACTGGCTCAAAAGATGATGCTCTATGCTGTACGAAAGTTATTGAAAACTTTAAAATCTGTTCGGGCTATGTAATTAGTAATAATTGCCGTGGAATTTATTCAAAATTGGTTTTAATACTTCGACAAGAAATGCCATAATATAGTTAGACTAATAGATCAAGGCTCTTAGCTTTGGTAGCCACTTAAGATTGAACAATGGAATTTATTTGCGGCTTTTGGCTCTGAAGCAGAGCGTGCTATAAATCTGATAGACCAGTATTTTTGGAACTGTTAGGAAAGTGATTCACATCATGACGTGTTCCTTTGGGGGACATTGAAACTAAGAAAGAGATTTCGGACTGACAAAAGCAATTTGCAAAGATGATGAGCTTAATTTCATGATGTTTATCCATAAAAATTACTAATAGAAGGTATGTATAATTCAACGCATAAAAAACAATGAACGTGTTTTTAAACAAGAAAAGGGTTTAGGAACTTCTATTAAGCTGTGATTTTACTATTTCTATATCAAACGAAATGACAACAAAAAGGGAAGTGCTAAAAATATCCCTGCTGAAGTGAAATTTTCCTTTTCTCAAATATTTTTTCAGTTCTATAGGAATAAAATTTGTGAAAACTGGATATTATTCGATTTTCCATACTGACTGAATCTCAATACACCAAGATCAGAAGAAGTATACGTTTCCCCTGTAAAAGTGAGCTTTTAGATAACTTTCAATCCGTAATAGAATAATACCACCAAAGAAGAGGAATCTTGTTTCGCTTGAATGAGAGTCCACGTTTCTTGTTATCTTTTGTCTTTAAACTCAAGTGAGTAATATTGAAAATCTTTCATTCTTCATAATTTATTAGCTAGAAATATTTCTTCTCTTTGACAAGTTAAAGCTCTTATTTTGAACAAAAAGCTTTGGCATTTCTTATAATTTTATGCATCTTCTCCTTAAGAGGACTACTTAAGATTCTATTTGGATCCTCCAAATCTTAAGAAACCATGACTATTAACTTGTTCAAAATTATTCAATCTCTGGAATTATTCTACGCTTTTTTCGATAGAAATTCGCATTCAAAGATTCCTACGAATTGAGTGCCACTATTCTAGAAAAAAAGGCACAGCTTAGTTCCCTTCGCATTTAGAGTGTTCTTCTTTCTGTTTTTGTACCACAAGAGCTCGTAAAAATTTGTTGATTAGCGAAGCACTTCGCACTAATTTTTTAACTACTACTAATAATTGACACTTTTCGATTTCGTAATCATTTAATTCTATTAAACAAACTTACTTTGCTTGTTTACTATTTTCGCAGTTTTACGCATGTACACGAAAACCTACGTAACTGAAGAAGGAGCTAAGGCCCTGAGAGCATATAAGTACAAAGGCTCTGACAATTCGTTGATCTATAAATACATCATTTCTCCAATGGCACAAAAATTTGTCGATACTGTTGTGCCCGAATGGTTAGCGTAAATTTTTCCTCCTATTCTTTTCAAATAACTTTCTCATTTTTAGACCTAACGTGGTAAAGACGCAATTATAAATTTCCTGCTCTAACAGGTCTCTTTTTTGCTAAGATTACCGCCGCAGGATTCTTCGTCGCATTAATCGCACATTTTGTTCTTTGGGCGACCCTCGGAGGTACCGTTGGAGGAGAGTATACAGCCTGGCTCCCTCTTTTCTGTGGTGTTTGCACTTGGATCTACTTCGTAATCAGCATTTTTTTTCTCTGTCCTCATGCATTAATCGTTCCCTTTCAACAGTTCCTTGATAATGTTGATGGCAAACAAGCGAGAAAAACAGGCACTTCTTCACCATTGGGACTCCTATTTGATCATGGTGTTGATTCTTTAATGCCAGTTATTGTCGGAACAAATGTTTTCGCGATAACCCAAGGTGGAAATGGCTATGTAACCATCTTCGGCTTCGTTTTAGCTTCAACCGCGTTTACTATCCCCACCTGGGAAGAGTAATAACTCAAAGAGATTCTCCATTTAACATTTCGATTGTTAGGTATTACGTTGGAAGCTTAGACCTCCCGATTATCAATGGCGCTATGGAAGGAATCATAATACTCATTGCAATCTTTTTCTTCAGCGCCGGAATCGACAGTAACTGGTGGACTGCTGAAGTCTTCGGAATCCCAAGAAACGGTTATGCCTTACTTTCATTGGTTGGAATGGCTCTACCTTTAGTTACCATGAGGTACCCACAAATTTTTAACTCTCTCATTACTATCATCATTTTTTTCAACAGTTGTTACAAAGTCTACGGAAAACTTGAGGGCAAAGGTTTCGGAAAAGCTCTCTCAAAGCTAGGAACAGCTGGATTGATCCTCTTTACACTGTCTTTTGTTTCACTTTACTCTCCAACAAACGTCATGGCTCGTCAAGCAAGATTCATGGTCTATATTGCTGGTATCTCTCAGGCCAAATACATGGTAAGTCAAATTTCCTTTGCTCTGGAATAATGATTCTTATTCTTCTTCAAGACCCATCTTCAGCTTGCTCATGTTGCAAACCAAGAGATTAGCCAAAAGATTTATTCAATTTGGATTCCACAGCTCCTGCTCCTTGGAAATACCGTGTTGGGAATCATTTTAGGGTAACATTGTCTTTCAGTTGCAACGAATTAATGCCACTTAAAAAGACAACCGCTGATTAATGAAGATCTCCTTATCTACGTTCTCTTCGGCTTTGTCCTAATAGGTAAATTTGAGCTTTATTGGCAATACTTCATCTCACATATTTTTGCTAGCATATGTGATGTTTGTTGTGAAGGTGATAAAAGAGTTCACGACGGCACTTGGAATTAAAGCCTTTTCAATTACACCAAAGACTAAGGGTCAATAATGCATCGAAGTTCTTATGTAAAGGGATGAGATCTCTATTAACTAATTGGGATCTCTCGCAATTATAATTGGTTAATTGCATAAGGCTAGTCGTAGCTAGATTATATTCCTAGCCTGTATTTGTTAGAGCTGCTTAATATTTGAAGAAATAGCCTTTCAGATTATTCAAAGAGCCAAGTTTCTCTTGCTATTTTATTGAAGAAAAAACTAGTTTAAGTTGTTACATTAAATAACTCAAGTGCAACATTCGATAAAGATGGTTATAAGTAGCCCTACGCGAAACTGCAAAAAAAAATTGATTATACAATGCATTATTAATACTAGCCTGCTTGCTTTTCGACTTTTCAGTTGAGGTTGAGTTTCTGCTTTAAATATGCAGCTACCAGTTAATGAGAGTTCTTCACAAAACTCTTTTAATATGTTTTGGCCAAGCGTGAGGCGGTTTGAATGATAGAAATTACGTAACCGGACTAAATGTTTCTACCCGACAGCTGATTCGTTAATAAGATTATTTTTCGAGAACTATCCTTTGATTTTGGAATCCCCTGCTAAAGAAGGAATTTATGGCTGTGTTTGTTGAGAAAGAGTTTTCTTCGAAAATTATTCAGCCCCTTTGATACAAATTATGGCCGATTTAGCATTTGCACAGCCTCCAATGATACCTTTGAGATAAAAGCATAACTCGTTAACTTAGGTCAGATTGACTCAATATTTTAAGCACCAGCCTCGTAAGTACTTTCAATGGAATGATCGGACTAAACTAGGAGATGCAATTTTTATTTACTATATTTTATTAAAGCTAAAAAGCAAAAATATCTTCTTCACAAAGTCATTTATTTTCTTTGAAAAATGGCCGAAATCATTGCTAAAACCTACAACACAACCTACGATTTAGGATTCCTCTCCATGTTCGACTCGAATCCTTTAAAGGTTGAAGACAATACCGACGAAAAATTCGAAGCAGAACTGTTTGAAGCAAAATCAAACATTATGAAGTTTTGGCACACTCTCTTCTCCCTTAAGAAGGAAAAGGATGAAGCTCTCGACGAAAAATTAGAAGAGCATAAAATTTATGAGTTTGATAAGTCCGAATGGCTTATCGATCTACCTGAGAAAACATCCGTCCTTCCAAGACACAAGAAGCTTCCTGATCCAAAAGCAGAAACTAGATGGGAGAAGTACATGAAAGAGAAAGGAATCCAGAAGAAAGTCAAGCGATCAAGAATGGTGTACGACGAAGTCACGAAACAAATGCTTCCTCGCTATGGACCTTATAGCATTAAGAAAGTTCATGAACAAACTGATATCATCAGAGAAGTGAAGCCAGGCCAAAATCCTTATGAAGATCCATTCTTGAAGTCTAAACTCGAAAAGAAAATGAAATTAGAGAAGCAGAAATTCCAAGAGATGAGAAATAAGCTCGAAGCCAAAGGTAAGAAAAACCCTTGTTTAGAAGTTGACTAGCTAACTTTTGTTCTTTTTGAATATATAGGACTCAGTGTGAAAAAAAATGTCAACAAAGAAGAAGTCATTAAAAAGAAGTTCAAAACGATGAATGAAAAAACAAAGGAGCGCAAGAAGGCCACTTTGAAGACTTTGGAGATTGGTAATGAAAAAAAAGTTTTAATTGTTTGGACTGATTTAACATAATAAATAGCTCAAAAATCAACGGCTTCAATGGGTAATTTCGATGCGAAGGCACACAAGCTTGAGCCTGAAAGAAAGATGAAGCAAAGACAGCACGTAAAGCCTTTCAATGATACGAAAAAGGAAAAGCAGAGAGATCTCGGTAACTATTTTTTGTTTTGATTTTGGGCTCACAGACTCATTAAAAAAATGTAGAAATGCTTGATTTTGTAGCAAAAACTGGAGGTTCCAAGAAAGTCAAGAAGTAGAGCGTTCTGTATGTTCTCAAAAGATTCAATGTTAGGCTTGCATATAAGTAGGAATCTTAAATATTTTGTATGTAGTAGCGCAAAATATCTTATAACACAAATATGAGTAGGAATCAATGTGAACTTCGTTGATGCACATTCAAAATTCGATTCACTAATAGTTTTGGAGTTATTATCACCTTAGAATGAAGGAATGAGATGGAGAAACTCTCTAGTACAGCAAATAGTCTTTTACAAATACTTCTCTTATCTTTCTTATAGTAATTTGCAAAGAGATTCAAGTTACATAAAGAAAGTTACGATATGACTTAGAAAATGACGTGTCACTTTGAAAAAAAAATTCTGTTCTGACATAAGGTCAGAATCTGACTCGGATCCGGTTTGGAGTAACTTTTTATATATTAGGAGGACAATATATTGATAATAAACTCATTCCTACCAACAACCAACTATAATTGAAAGACCACATCTATGGGACAATTGTGCAGCAGAAGAGACCTTCCACCGGAATTAGACAAATCTATTGTACTCATTCCAAATCAAGTGCCAACAATCGCCTATTGCGACAAAAAAAAGAGGTGGGTACAAGTCGATGCAAGTTTGCTCCAGACTCAGCTCCCACTAAGGAAAGAAACCGATAAGAAAATAACAACACTCACTTGGAACGTGTGGTTCGAGGCTCACTTGTTTGATGAACGAACAGCTGAAATCAGAAAAATCATTCAGAACCTCAAAGCTGATGTTATCTGCCTTCAAGAAGTGACTCAGCCATTCTGGGTTCGACTTTTGAATGAGAAATGGGTGAGAGAAGGGTATTATGTGTCTGGAAACTCCATGAGAGGATATGGAGTGATGGTCCTCTCACGATATCCATTCAATTTCTTTGAATACCCTTTTAGATCTTTCATGGGGAGAAGCCTTCTTTTGGGAACAGGAGCGATGAGTAATGTCCAATCGGTGACAATTGCTACAGCGCATTTTGAGAGTGCAAACTCTGCACCCAGCCGCAAAGCACAGCTCGAGCTCACTTTTGAAAAATTGAAAAACTTCCCCAATCCAATTTTAATGGGAGATTTCAATTTCGACAATCCTGAAGAGAAAAAGAACTTGTCTGAAGAATATAGTGATGTCTGGGAATTGTTGCGTCAGCCTGACGAAGAATACCATACTATGAAGCCAAAACCAGGACTAACTCCATGGAGACCAGACAAAGTTCTCGTATACAAAACGATCAAAATTGTCCCTAAGACGATTAAAAGAATCGGAACAGAACCCCTTGCTAAGTATGCTAGCATCGACACACCAGGATTTATTACAACGCCTTCAGATCACTATGGACTGTATGGTGAATTCAACATTGAACCTACATATTAAACTTCGAGCTCAATTTTGAAACCTCTTAATCGAAAAAGCTAAAGGATGACTTTAAACTACATAAAGTAATTGATTGTTAGAGATTACAACTAACAAATTTTTGGTGAGTCTGTTGAAAGAATTCATTCTCGTAAAATACTCTTTAATGTTTTTCTTATGTTGTAATTGAGAGAATTACTTACGAATCTAAACACAAAAGTGGGTACTGAGATTAAGCAATAGCAGCGTATCAAATGAAATCTTTTATTATCCGATTCGATTTACAAATATCACCAGGACGATTTCAGAGAGAGAGAAAAAAATATGGAGCTAATACTGGAAGTTGCAGTCTGGATAGCATTGATTGAGAAACTCGATTAAGGTCTTTTTGGCGACTTCCAGATCATCGTTGTTGAGCTGGTTCTTGAACAAAGGATCTTCCGAGGCCACTTTCAGCTCAACTTCTGCGCCTTTTACTCTTCTTTCTATTTGAGCTTCATTCTCGGTTCCTCTATAACATTATTTGAGTAATCCATGAGCTTAATTTCCTCAACAAATTAACGTTACCTTTTTTCGAGTCTTTTCTTTAATTCTTCCAGAGAAGGAGCTTTGATGAAAAGATAGTTGCCATTATACCCGGATTTGCTGACTTTTTGAGCCCCAACTACATCGATTTCTAAAATACATATCTGACACAGTTGTTGAGAACTTTTGCATATAATAAGAGTTTTTTTACCTTTTTCTGCTCTCTGATTTGTCTCACGATATCCTTATGAGTGCCGTATAGATTTCCAAGCACTTCACAATACTCCAAGAAAGAGTTCTTTGATACTTCCTAATTACAAATGATCGATATCGAAGTTTTAGCTTTATTCTGATTACTTCATAAAAATATTCCTTGCTAACAAAGAAGTATTCTCTTCCATCTTGTTCTCCTTCTCTCGGCGCACGAGTAGTGTAGCTGGTACTTAAGGCGAACTTATCTGGATACTTGGAGAGCAAATATTGGACCAGAGTTCCCTATTTGTTGCCCAAACCGCATTAGATACGTAAAATTGTTTTCAAATGTACCTTTCCGACTCCCGAAGGGCCACAAATGATCAATGGGTCGTAGAGAGTAGGCTCATCAGCCTGGTTGAAAAATTTGAAAAATTCTTGTGCGTATTTGTAGACATCATCAGGTTTATGCAAAAGGAGGGAAGAAAGAAAGTCGTTGAGGAATTCTCTGACTTCGGGATGTTTAGCGAGATATTCAAAGTGTTCTTTCTTGATGTCGCTTTTAACCTGCTCGTAGTAGGTTTTAAGTTCTGGGTCCATCTGTTTCGAATCCATTTGAAACTCCTCTAATTAGTATTATTAAATATTTCTCTGCTAATTGTTGCAGTTAATTAACTTACAAACCCTTTTGTTCCAAGTTAGATTTCTTATTTGGAGCAAATGAAATATCAGAAATCATTAGTTTTGATAACACTTCGAGGTCATGAAAATAGTAAGCCATTTCCTTTTGCTCGCTTCTGGCCTCTCAAACAGAGTTTTTTCATGCAGCGTGTGATAAGTCAACATTTCACATCTTAGAAACACACATATACACACACAAAGATAGCTTGAAGTTTAGGAGGAGGAGAATATGAATATTATTTATTGAGTTTATTTGGTATATCATGCAATTCTACAAGTGGCAAGATACCTTGATTAGTTTCGCATTCAATGATTGAAATCACTCAGAAAGTAAAGTCTAATGCTAGATTTTTTATGATCAGATGTACATGAAAAATTGATAATTCAAATCTCAAGTTCAAGAGAAAAGTTGCTCTGGAGAATCGATAGCAGGTTAGAACAACCCTAACTCGAAATATTTTATATTTACCAAAATTTTTTTTGAAATGGTGACAGATAACTCATTGACTGTTGTATTACTTTCTTGGTTTCCAATATTCAAGGTCAGACCATGAACAAAGAAAGCATTTCTTTATTCTTTGGATTGCAGATACAAAGGCACTGAAGAAAATTAGTATATGAGCTGATGTAATTAATACATTAGCTATAAATGCCTATGCTTAATATAATTTAATGACGTAAATGAGCCATCAATGAGCAGCAAAAACAAAACGAATCTTGCGGGAAAAAAGTCTGTGAGAGCTCAAATATCTTAGTCATTCCTCAAGATCGATGACGATTGGTTTAATAACAAATTTCTCGGGATGATCTGTCTTCATGTTCAATGATTACCACAAGAAAAAGAAAGGATTCGAGCTGTATTGTGAAAAAGCGTCCAATTAATATAGGTGTCTATACGCTTTTCAGGTATTTCAAGGATCGACTTCTACCATCAACTATGACAAATAAATATAAGTTCGCGGCTTCATAAATGAAATCTTTAAATGCCACGCAAATCCAATTACTTTAATAAAAGCAAGATAAACTCAATAAAAAAAATACTCAATATGAGGTACGTGAAAAAATTCGGACGTTTCGAGGATGAATCTAAAGAGGAATCTAAAACTCAGAGTTCAGAAGACAATCCAAATCCCATAGAACCATTCGAGTTTGAACGGTCAAGTCTTATGAGACCGTCTCAAAAATCATACCTATTTTCCTTTATGATGATAAATTGGATTTTCTTTTTCGTTTTATTTGGCAGCTCAATCCTTCTTGGTATCGTGATCGGAGTTCTTGAGGTCAAAGACTTCCATCGCGCATTTGATGTGGCGAGAACGATGAGAGACACTTTGAAATCAGATCCAATTCATTCCATCGTTTCTGTAGATCCAGATGTCACCTACTGCCCAGCTGGATATGAGTTTCTCAATCTCGGCGTGTGGACTGGCACGAAGGCCGGCTGCTATGAGCCGGAAACCGAGAAGCTCTTTGCGGCTGAAGAATGCGATGTAGACGTCTACTATCCCGTCAGTGCATCGAAGCCAGCAAATTTCACCAACTGGAAGAATCGTAAATTCTGCGTTGCTAGACTCAGAGATACTGACCAAATTCCACTAAATTACTGCTTACCAGAGCATAAAAGATGCAACGATTTCTGTGTGACGAAAGAGTTAAACTGTCCATTCCACAATGTTACCGCAAGTAAAGGCCCTCAGTTGGGAATGACCAAAGGCGGTAATGAAGAGAAACTTCAAATTGGAGATACTTGGCTTTACTTCCACGGTGTTTCTGCGCCTGGAAACGCTACCGATGCGTTGGCATACCCGCAACAACTTGTCGGATTTCGCGTCGGAACTAAAGGCAGCTGGTGTCTTGACCCTCAGCGAAGCCCTGAAGTGACGCGATTCTTTGGTGGACACAAGCATCTGGGCTATCCGCTGTCTAACCAAAAAGAAGCAGGCTGTGGCTGGTTCGGAGGAATTAATGGAAGTTTGGACAGCTATATTCAGAAGAAGTTCTATGAGGACAATCAGCTGGCTCTCGAGATAAAGGATCTCCCTCTGTACGATAAGTACATTACCAACGAAACCGTAGACTTGATCCCTATTTTTAAGGGGTACTCGTCCTTCCAGATCTCAGCGACAGAAGAATGCCATGTTGTAAGTGCAATTGATGAGATTCACATACAATCTCTGAAGGATGTTGTGGATAACATCACTTCGAAGGTCGCCTTAGGAGAATGGCTGAGCTATACTGTCAGTGCGATTGCAGCTTGTATGATCCTAGTCGGCGCGGTGTTCTCGAAGAGCATGGACAACATGAGGAATCCGGAACTAAGTCTCGCTAAAATAACATCCAAAGTGCTCGTTGGACTGATAATTATCTGCCTTTTATTCGATATACTTACGTTACTTCAATGGTTTTCTCTAGACAAGGTCGAAACATGGATCCAAAGTTTCTTCCATTGTTCAGTTGTGCTCAAGGAATATAATGGGTCTCCACTGAATGTATTTTGGGGACAAGTCGGATTCGTCGTGGCGTTTGTGAATCTGACGTTCGTCATCACAGTGCTTTTTTATATCTATGTGAGAAAGAAAATAAAGAAAGAGATGGAACTGACGAAGAAAAGCTTCTCATCCTATTCTGATATAAGTCTCTAGCTTAAATAGAAACTGAGGAGGACATTTCCTTAGTCCAGATCATATTATGCATTACATTGCCTCATTAACGATTGATAGATGAGAAAAATTTTCATACATCTAGAAACCAATAGCTGTGAGGACAATATACATTCATAGCACACAATCCAATAAATTACTCTAAACGTCAAAATGGATAACTGAACCCAAAAAAAAAATAATAAAATAAAATTGCCTATAAATATATGTTAGATTATATTCCTGAGGTTCTGGGCAGTTTATCTAATAGGTAGCTAGCTATCCAGATAAAATGAATAATAAAACGCACATTCGGGGTAACGCTCGTTTAATTCAGAGCAGTAGCAACAGTTTTACAAATAAATATAGGTTCCGTTGCTGCTGCTAATATAAAGAAAAAATTATAAACAATATAGCAGTCTTCTTCTTGCATTTACACATAACCACATTCGATGAATTGAAAATTAATTTACCTGCGAGCTAAGCACTCTGGAATTAATTTTTTTAGCACCTTTTCAATGTCCGATTTCTGGATGGGTTTTGTAATAACACAATCAGCGCCGGCTTGGAGCATCTCATCCATATGTTCCTTATCAGCGTATCCAGACACTCCAACAATGGCAATATTTTTCTCATATTCCTTTGCAAGTTTGGTGACCGCTTTAGTTGCTTCGATCCCATTCATTATCGGCATATTTGCGTCCATAAAGATAATTATTGGTCGGTCAACGGAGATTGAATTGCGAACTCGCTCTGATAACATGTTCTGGGAATGGAACTGTTTTTCTATCATCGTAACTAGCTGACTTCCATCGTAGGCAGTGTGACAGCAAATCCCATAGCTGAGAAGCAACTTCTGTAACGCATGTACATTAAATAAATCGTCATCGACAACAAATACGTTCGACTCTTCAACGTGACTCTCTGAGTGATTTGCCAACGTGATCCTTCTCAAAGTACTAGTTAACAAGTCTCTTCTTGTATGTGGGTCAAACCTAAATGTATTTCGACTCGAATTAGCGATAGATTCCTCCATTTTTGAAGAATATTCGAAACTACTATCAGTTTTTCTGCGAATAAAATATTCCAATTCTTTCAGGTCATGAGAATCTTTTGAAAACTCGCTTTTTTCGTCTTCTCCAGCACGATCAAGTGCAATTTCGTACACAGGTTGTTGGTTACTTGTATATTCGAGACCCTTGTTCTCAATAGTAAATGAGAATTTGCTGCCTCTTCCAAACACAGACTCAGCCCTCATATGATCACCTTCGCCTCGTCCGAGTGCCATTGCAAGTTTATTCGAGATACTTAGACCTAAGCCACACCCTCCTATATTGAGGTGTTTCTTTTCTCCTAAATCGATTTTTGTATAAGTCACAAAAAGTTTGCGTATATCCTCTGGCTTCATTCCTATGCCTGTATCCTCGACAGTAAAATGTATTAACTTTTTGTCGGCTTTGTCGAGCTCCACTGTAACAGTAATCTGTCCTTCAAGGGTGAATTTTATGGAATTACTGAGTAGATTCAGTAAAATTTGACTTAATCTATTCGGATCAGTGAAGAAAAACGGAGGCAATTCTGCTGGAAATGAGTAATAAATTTTGATTCCTTTCCTGGCTGCTAGCATCTCGACGACTGAGATTGTCTCGAGAACAAGCTGTCTGATGTCTGTCTCCACGAATACTAATTTAAATCTATTCTCATTAATCTGTGAGTAGTCCAAAATATCGTTAACAAGGCTTAAAAGCATTTTCAGACTCCCTTGTGCTGGAGCAAGGAGTTCCTGAGCGATTTGTGTTGGTACTTGGGGACTCTGCAAAGCTAAACCGAGCAAAGTCAACGATCCATTGAGTGGTGTCCGAAATTCGTGAGAGATAGAAGCAAGTGCTAAAGAGCGCATCTTTTCTTGGTTCTTATAAGCGGAAATTTGGTAGTTTTGGGTTGTTTCTCTGATTATCAGCAATAGAGAGGCTATTTCTTCAATAGGGTTAATAGTAATATTAATTTCAAAGTATCTCATGTCCACCGACGTCTCGTATGTCAAGAAGCAAGTCTCTTGAGTATTTGGATTGATATGAATTGGCGAAGCTCTGAACAGTTGCTCGTGAGTCAGCAAATGATCAATAACGTTGTCGAGACCTAAAGGAGTCTCACGTGATTTCGTTTCAAAGAATTTAAGCAAATGCTGGTGCTTCTTCTCCTATTATATCAACAACAAAAAAAATTAGTCGATCACTTATGATGGCAAAAAGGAAATACCATCTTGATGGTTTCTCGTTTCATTAGCTCCGAATAAAGATCTCGCGTATCCACTCCATTTGCAGAAGCTCCTTCAATATGAGTTGATGAAGGAAAAGGTGTCATTTTTGATTTATGAAAGAGTTCTTTTAGTCTCAAGTGCTTGAATTGTGAGCAAAATTCCTGATAGATCCTATTTTTCGACTCAAGCGTTCGGTTGATAGGCGAATTCGGATTCAACAATAGTTGGCTGCAATCATTTGCAAAGACGACCTCTTTCTTTTTGTTGAGGAGAATCACACTTTGAGGCATTGTGTCTAAGATTCTAACAAAATTTTTTTCTTTCGCGGATTCATTAAAGAAGGTGGCTCTTTCAATTCTCTCCGATTTGATAATAATGACAATCACCATGAGCATCAACCCGATGCTATTAATCAAACTGACAGCATCCCCAGCATCTCTTGCACGGTAAGCAATTACTGCAATTGTATTTAGAATGGTTAGCATGATTCGAGTTCCTTGTTGTTTTAAGATGAGAATTATGGAGAAAATGTAGAACTGGTAGTTGATTCCTTCCCAATATTTGCTATTTGGAGAAGGATTATAAACCTGATAAGAGCCCAAGCCAAAAAACGAAACAGCAAATCCAGAAACAATAAATAACACGAGAGGGAGTTCAGAGTGATAGCGATACAGATAGAATGCTTTCGAAATGAAGAGGAAAATTGCAAAGAGTAGCAGTATCGAGATCAAGACGACGGGTATTCTCCATATTCTCGAGGTGAGCTCTTGAGTGTTCTCACCCCAGCAGGCAAGAAGGACAATGTCTTGCACCGACCTGAATATTACACTGAGTACGCTCATAATGAGAAGCAGGATTAATGTTTCATGCGGACCGAGTTTATGTCGTCGAATATAACTGTATTCGAGCTCAGGATCTTTAAAAGTTTGACTGCATGCCATGGTTGCCTATTTATTCTGATTCTAATGACGACCTTTTGGAATAATGTCAACTCAAAAATTTTATCTCAATTAACGATACCACTAAAATTTTTTTTCCAGATTATATGATTTTCCAATTTAGCCGTTGTTCATCCAGGCAAGTCAGCTACTGAATTTAGATTGATCAGGCTTATTATCATAAATAATATGAAAATAGATTCGAGCAAGTCAATCTTTTGACTAACAAGATAGTTGCATTTCGTTCAATAGATCCTGAAGCTTTGTTGAATAAGTCTTTTCTCACTTGTCAGAACAGTTCAGACTATCTCATGAGGAAAAGAAAGATATACTATTTTCAAGTTCAGGTGGTCAACTCGAACCAAGAATTGCGAGTTCTATTAGATGCTGGAAGAAATATCATTGTTTGAAGAAATCTTTTATTTTCCTGGGAGAATTCGACTGAAATGTTTGAAAAGAAAATTTCCAAATTAATCAAAAACTCAGAATAAAATTTTATGTAATCGTTAATTCAGTACCTTGCTTAAATCAGCGACCAACCAAGCCAAAGTGATGCTTCATGAAGACTAGACTGAGATTGAAAATAAGCGCCCGCAAAAGGCAGCAATAAAGCGTGAATTAGATGAATGGCCTTGTTATAGTTAAATCCAAGTAATTATTTAAATACACATTATTTGGCATTATGATGACATTAGTAATTGTCCTTATGCCTGACAAAATTACTGAACAAAGCAATCTAAACTATATTTCTCTGCATATAGGTCACAGAGAGTATCCATGCAAGTATGGAAGGAAGCGTGGACTTTATCAAGTATATTTGTTGTTTCTCGGATAAGCTGATCCATATTCTTCATCGCCAGCTCTTGTTCTTTCTCGCTGAATTTTGGCGCTTGAGAACTACGATTGTGCTTTAGAAGCAGCTCTATTGGTGGCTCTTGTCCTTTAACAACGTTTTTTACAATCTCGAGCAATTTTCCAGTAAATCCATTTATATCTTTCAGTTTGTGAGCTGATTGCAACAGATGCAGTGCAATACCGGAAACTTTCTCATTACTCTTCTATTATTTCCAAATCAGATATTTCGAGTCCATTGGAGTGAGCATTTTACCTTTTCCTCAGCCTTTTTTTTATTTTCATGCTCTCGTTGAACCTTAAGCACTCGGTTTTGCTCCTTAAGGTCTTCTGATTGTTTTTTCAGTGTATTATTTTCCTCAAGAAGGCGATTTTGCATTTCTTCAAGCTCTTGGATTTTGTTCTCGATCAGAGAATACTCTTTCTTGCTTTGTTCAAAATTCTGTAAAGGAGTCAACAAAAGGTATGCAGTTTTCGGAATTTACTTTGCTCGCGTTTTCTAATTGGGTAATTTTCGCCCTCAGACTTTTCAACATTTCATCATGAACTCTCTGCTCTTCGGTAGATTTCTGGGTCAGTTTTTGCAGATCAGAATTCGCTTTTTCGTATTTCATCGTGAGTTCCTTGACATGATTTTCTCGCTCTTCAAGCCCATTTTCGAGCTTCTTAATCTGTAAGTAAAAAATTATTGGTTATAGATTGTTTGAAATGACTATATTTACCTTGATAATGTATTCTTTGCTGGTCATATCAGACATCTCTTCTAAATTTTTCTCGAGTCGCGCTTTACATCTCTTTAAATTTATAAAATCAATAATTGTAACCCACTGATACCGAACAAAAATGAGTACCTTGAGAAATTCGATTTCTTTCTCCTGATTTGTATTCTGTGACTTGAGTTTCTCGATCTGTGCAGCATACTTTACATTCATTGCCTTGAGCTGCTGAACCTCACTGTACAAATCTCTATGTTCGGATGACATACGCTCTCCTTCTTCTCGAGGAACAGACATATCTCTTGGGCTAGTTTTTAGATAATCCAAGGACGTGAATGTTGAATCTTGCTCATTATGCACGCTTCTGAATTCCGTAGCATTTACAAATTTGCCCTCAACTTCTGTGACTTCTCTTCGGTCACTGGATTTTGCACGAAGTCTAGCTGAAACTTCTCTGGTTGAAGGTCTAGATTTCATTGCTCCCTCTTCATCTCGTAATTTATTCTTTGCAACGCTGAATTCAAACCCTTCACTATCGATTCGATGCCGATGTATAGAGAAGTCTTTTTCTCTGCTTGCATAGTGACTTTGTTGGCCAGTAGCTACGTTAATATTTCTTTGAACGGTGCTAGTTACAGATGATTCACATGCCTCTTCCTTAAAATCAAGGCGAATCTTCAATCCTGACTGTGACACAAAGTGCGCTTGTTGGCGACTACTTTTGCTACCTCCAATGTGTTTTTGCAATTGGTATGGCTCAAACTCAGAACTAGAATGTACTGAAGCGATTGCTGGTTTTACTTTTCTCTGAGAATAGCTGTCTGCAGGAATATTTTCCTTCTCACTTAGGGTTCCTCGTCTTAACTTCGAGGTTGAAATGGGAGTGCTCTCTTGTGAATTCGCCATGCTTTCAGAGCTTCGCAGCATTAATCCTGATGGCCCTTTCTTTTTCTCCACGAGAATCGACGTAGAATTTGTACAAGAGTCTACTAGAGCTTGCGAATTGCTGCTGATGAAATTGAACACATTTGCCTTTGATAAGCACTGTGAAAAACCGTTTTTTATTGGTAGGCTATGTTCGAGCTTTTTATTTCCTTCTCCAACATTGTTGCCTTGGAGTTTATTGAATATTCTTTTTTCGATTGTCACTTTCGAGATCGGCGAAACTCTGGGAGATTCATGGATATCAGGAGGGTTCTCCAGCGTTGAATAATCATTTCTGCTAGATATTGAGTCGTAATGCTGGCGAAGATCGCTTTTATGCTCATTTCTCTCTTTCATTGGTAGTCCGATTTGGCTAGCTCGCAATCCACTTGGTTTGATAGGAGGTTTTTTAAGCGCATTTTCTTTCATCGCGGAAGTCAGGGGACTTTTAGTCTTTTTGTGTGATTCAGGCTCTCGGCAGGAATTAAAATCAGCGAAAGACTGAAAATCAGTCGCGATTGGTCCACAAAACCTTGTCGGATCGTTCAGTTTATGTGTTCGAGGAGAAACTTTGTGCCCTTTAGAAAGCGACCTCTCCCTGGAATTTTTTGCACTACTTATGGACTTTGCTTTGCTTGAACCAGAGTCTATCGATGAAAACTCGTACTTATAAAAAAATGAATTCAAATTTTCGACGCAATATTGTACCCTAAATTGGTTGAGTTCTCCTTGAAGCTCGCTGACTTCGCGAAGATGCTTTCTCGAATCTTTTGTCATGACGACAGCCTATTTGGATGCTATTGAGTGTGTTCTTGCCTTGTCAGCAACTAACTTTAATGTTGTCGTTAGGCAAATAAAAATCAAATCTGTCTGAGCAGTTTGATTTTAAATTTTGAGACTTTGATTAACTTTTTCGTTTACGAGTTTTTTTTTTAATGCAGACTTATGAGATATAAGAGGCGTCTAGAATGAAACTTCCATAAATTACTAAAAGCCCAACAATATCTATTTATTTATATATATCTAGGCGAAATCGATTTTTCAGTCTTCATTTTATGCCATTGATTCTTTTGAGTGGTCTTTAGCTTTTCTTGATGACATCCAGAATTTTTCAAGATTCATAGCAGGGGACTCAGCCATTAAGCTAAAGCAAGTTGCCATCAGATATGATGCAGTAGCAAAGCCAATGGCATTTATAATTGAATTCAGAGTTCCAATGATCCAACTTTGCTCGAGTTGCCAGTAGTACCAGAGTTGAAGGACAGGGTGTATTAGGTAGGCTCCGAAGGTCAATCTAGTAAGAGGTGACCAGAAAGAAGCTCCCAAGATGCCTCTGAACAAAGATCCCCATCCCATCATAGCTGGCATGATTATGAGACTCCACCCAAATACCCAAATCGATCTTTGGGTCGACAGGAAGAGTGATTTGTGGAACTGGCTCCAATTTTTAGCGGCTTCGCCATTATTTACTGGGTAATGAATAAAAATGGACCAAATAATAATGGTTATTCCAGCAATATAAGTGAAGTATCTGAAGATTCGTTTCCTCCAGAATCTGTAGAGCTTTTTAGCAAGAATGTTATTTCCTAATGTCTCGTCCTTGTATTCTGAGATCAAGAACGCTACAATAATACCAAGACCATATGGACCAAATCTGTAGTAAGGCTTCGTATAGAAGTCAAAATATTCGGTCATGTGTGCCATAACCCAAGGCAAATCAGTCGACCAGCCGTGAATCATAGCAGACGTGAACCAAAGGAGGGAAGATCCAAAGAAAAGTGCAAGTGCTGTAATCCAGCCAGCCATACGGTTCTTGTAGTAAAGGACCAAGAGAAGCGGCAAAGGCAAGAAGCATTGCATGTCAACTGCCAAATACCAGCTGTGTCCCATACAAGCAGCACTCTTTCCGCTTGGTAAGTAATTATTGAGAAAGACAATGTTGGTCCACCAGGTATCATGACAATCTTCATCAATCAACTCCTTAAAGTTGTGACCACCGACGCCAATTACGGACTGTGGAAGAATTTTCCATCCATAGGCGAGGATAAGCAAATATAGAGGGACTATACGATAGAATCTGTGAATCCAGACTTGAAGGAAATTTATTCTTCCTCTTCTCTTGCGGATCTCTTTGAGCATGAGATAAGCGCCAAGGAAACCTCCCAAGAAAAGGAACGAGTCCACAGAAAGGGGGCATGCAATGAACACCTGATTCCAGAACTCTTCGAGGAATACCAACCATTCCTTCAGATTTGAGACTGGGGCGCGAAGATGGTAATAGAAAGTATGACCTAATATCACCCAGAACATGGTCAAGACACGGAATCCATTCAAGCATTCAGTAGAAGCAATATCGTCGGTGATTTTATTCGTGGCAAAAAGCTTTTTTCCATTGGTGTAGAAAGAGAAACATTTGCAGAAATTGACGAAGTTCATTCGAGACTTTTCATGGACAACCACAGGTTCATTGATAAGCACTTGTCCCATAGGAAGCTTTTCATCAAGTGCTGTCGAATTGTTCGTGGGTTCATCAGCTTCAGTGTCCACCGAGGTGTCTAGACTGATTTTATTTGGTCTTGAAGAAAAGGCAGAAATCTCGCTAAACTCAACTGAAGTTGGAGCAGGCGCTTTCTTGAAGCTATGAGGGTCTCTTGTTGATGGTCTTCTTCCACCTGCCAGATCAAAATAGCTACCCAGCAGGCCAAGGCAAATAATTATGCCCATAATGAGGTAGGTAATCCATCCGTATATATCAAGGTCGATATTATCCTCTTCGACTTGCGGATCTTGGAACACAAGTCGATAATTATCCAGATTGATACCAGTATAGTTCGCGATTATGGATTTTACCGAAGCCTCTTGTGCTTGGTAGTCTTGAGGTTTGCATTGAGAGGGGCTGCAAACTCCGAGAAGGGCTCGATTTGTTCCCTGTGTTTCCTTGATCATAAAAAGCAAGTATGTGAAACCTTTCAGTCTTCTGCAAGCAAATTGGTCACCGTAATCGTTAAGACCCTTTCCAGTTGCCATGAAAGGTTCGATATAATTCTTGGGATTGTTATAGAGGTCAATTAAGAAAGTGAGGCACGATGCGTTTGTATGATTCTGATTCAACCAAGGTGATATCAATCCTTTTACGTCATTGAGGTTGGGCAGGTCGCTGATATTAAAATGAGACAATGGGTTAGGTGGCCCTTGTGCCGTTGTGCTTATCGAGAGCATACCAACCATAAGAACCACAGCCAGAAGGTTCCAAGGTTTTTGAGAGAAAGAAGTCCTCATATGGCAGATTATTTTAAAAGTAATACTTTTAATAGACTAAAGAATCTGCTGAGTTAGTTAAACAATTTGCAAATTTAGCTCGCTAAAAATTAATACCCTGTTTTGTTTTTCTGATGCAGCGCTCGACTTCGGACTTATTGACAAAACAAATAGAAATTATGTTTGCTACAAGCAAATCAGGCTATTTCGGGGTTCTTCTTGAAAGATTACGAGAGTGTATTGTTTACATAAAGTTCCAGCAGTCAATTATTTTTCCTTGAGAAGTAGTACTGTAAAAAAATGCTTTGAATATAGAGAAGTTAAATGGTTCTATGTTAGCTATTGATATCTAATCGGTATTGAGATATCGATCTTCTTTTGGTAGACATCTGAAGTCAGGATTAGAATAAAACCGGACAGCGAGACCAGGATCTGATAAGCATTTTGCTTGTAAGATTTTGTAGCGTATTTTCGAGGTCTTTCGCATTCGCAAAAGGTAAAGAGGAAATTCCAATCGCAAAGATGCAACGATCGTATAAAGTCATTATCAAGTATTGATGCAAAATCAAATTAAGCACTCAGATCAGAATTCAACTCGAATTGAGAGAGAAGAGAAAGAGAAAAGAAGTTAAACTCGCAAGTTATTTGTAAATTGAGTAATGCAAGTTTATTTCGAACAAATAGGAGTAGAATTTCAAATCTGCTTCGAGATTCTGTTCAATTTATTGAAGTAGGATGAAGGTTCATTAAATACTACATCGATCACATATTTCATTATCTCTGATAAATAATTGTCATGTCATTTTTATTTGATGTAGCTAGCAATGAAGCCTTCCAGAAACCATGTTAATTTTGGCATTTCGATGAGTATAAATAAATTTATTTTCAGTGCAACGTACGCTACAATAAATATTTGAATTGCGGGTTAGGCAAGGCAAGATGCATACTTAGAGAATAAATTAGGGCTGGTTTTGGGTCATTAGGGTCTGCTTGCTCATTAGTCATCTAGCATGCAACACATTATGACTTAAAGAATTATATATGTCTCTCAAGATTGTGAAAAAGATAGAGGAGAATTAAATTTGCTATTTTCGTACCTCCATAACAAAAAATTCAAGAAGAATTTTGATTCATGATAGCCTTGCTGGCGCCTAAATAAACCCACAAATTTTGCCTTGAGATCAATCCAAAATTAACAGTTACTAAAAAACGGGATCACCGATAATTTACCATCCGTGCTATGTATCGCCTCTCTTTTGTTGGAGAGTTTCTGCTGTGAGATTTGTCATTGAGTGCAATTTTGCCTTTGAAAAAGTGAGCGGATTTTCATAAGGAAAACCTGTTTAGAATTGCAAAACCGATCGGAACAGCTGTTGTTGTTAGTAATCAGATTGAGCAAAGCAGCTTGGAATTCTCATATGAAAGCTATTTTTGTGTTTGTCTGACGACCCTGTAAATTTTTCCTGGAAGCCATTCAAAGGTCTGCTATGCTCAGTTCTGAACTTATTCAAACGGACAGCTTATGTGCCATCAAATTATTGCAATCTCGTATTTTCAATATTGCATGCAGTCGCAACATAATTGTGATTGAAGGAAAACTGTTTATCTTGGACATTTTCATGCATTAAAATGAATCCAAACACTCCTTTTAATAAAAATGTTTGGCAAGGTTCAGAATCTCACATCGAATTTGACAATTTTTCTTCAAAAAGATTGTTCAACCCTAAGTGGTACCTAAGTGGTAGTAGACCGTGAAATATTCGAATTGCTGGGGTGAATTGTTAGTGAAGCTCTTCAAGCATTATCTATATATACCTCAAAGTTTTCTAAGATTGGCGAATTAGATATTAGGTTCAACACCTAAAAAGAAATAGTTGAAATCCAAAAAAAGAGAATGACTTCAAGACCTGAGGAGATTCGAATGATTTTTGATTTCCAGTCAGGGAACAATTTCAGTGAACAAAAAATAATTTGCTCGAGGTTTTATAAGTTAGCATTAGATCACAAGGAAGAGCATCTTCATTCTGGGGAAGAGCTGTATTGCAAAAAATCAAGCCATGTGTGAGTGTGCCATGAAGAACCGAAATCCAATCAGAATTTCAATCAGACCTGTAGAAGTAACACATTTTCAACTTGCACGAAAGCTCAAAAAAGACTCTTAATTAAAGGATAAATATTTTGTATTTTGCATATATTAATCGAATTATAACGAGATTCTGCTTGTTCTTCTATATGTATCTCATCTTCGGATAGTTATTCAGATATTAATGACGCATTCAAGAGCTTCCTCATTAAATTTCTGAAGCTTATATTGGAACAAATAAGTAGTTAGGTTAATGAAGTTAATCGAACTTTCCAGACTCAATAAGGGGTATTTGAGAATTGACAGATAATCTTAAATTACTTTAAGCAAGTATCATTTGATGCGTGAGTAATCAATTACGGAGTTACAATGATACGTCAATTTTAAAAATCCATTAATTTGATTATTTCGGAAACTTTTGGATGCTAGCGATTAAAACACGATACGATGACCTCATAAAATTTATGTACTACTCATTGCATGACATCACTCCCTCTATTCGTGTTATTTTCCCAAATAGAAGTTATATAAGTTGAAATCCCTTATAAAATTCCATTCGCACACACTCTCCATTGAGAATGCAAGATACCATTTTTCATCTAAAGTTCTCAATAAATTATTGTTGCAGCTACGGATATTCCGTTTATCTGATCGGGGATCTTCCAAACTTGGGATCATGGAGACCTCACAGAGCCATCAAACTTCAATGGAATAAGGTAATTTACGAAACTTTAGAAGTGTTGACTTGTGTTTTATGATACAACTCACCTGAGCTCTGATACTAACATTTGGCAATTTAGAATGATAACTGGAGTCTTGAATTGAAATTGTCCACATCGACTCCATGTCCAAAGTACATGCAGTATAAATATCTGATAGCTCCAACAGATTTTATTCATGATGAAAATGCTTTTTGGGAAGATGGATTGAACAGAGTGATCAACCTAACTTCATTGCCTCAGAATACTTATCATGCAAGTAGCTATATCCCCACTGACAACTTTAACTTAATGAGACTGAACGCTTTTAGTTGATACTTGGAGTTTCCGATGGGTCCGGCTTACTGTGAACGATGTTTTTACAACACATAAAATTCTGAAAAATTACTGTCCAGTTATTTTGGGAAATATTGCAGATGTCATTGGCAAGAAAGGGCCTTTCAAAATGGATCTTCAAGAACTAAAAGTGATTACTAAGACACGAGCAGAAAAGAATGAGCTGAGATGGACAGCAACATTTCTCATCCATCACACGGTTTCTCAATTCGAATACAGATATATGATCTATGATCGAATTACTGGGAAGTACCTCATGAACAGGAAGGTCAATAAGAAATTTGTCAACCCACTTCCTTTTGGAACCCCAACTTTAAACTCAACAACCAGTTATCAAATGCTAGACGGAGCGATAACCAAGATCGATCGCATGATGTATGAAAACTTTGTGTATGATCGGGTGCTCCCCAATGTCATTGTAGGTAAACACATATATCATCTGAATATTTAAATATTAAAATTGTTGTGATAAAGGGAGCTCTCTGAACACTAGATATGAAGTTGAACTACTTCGCAAAGAAGGAGTAAATTTCATACTAGATGTACAGACCGAGGCTGATATGAACGAGAACGGTGCGGACCATGCAGAAGTTAACTCGATGTTAAAAGAAAATAAAATTGGGTATTTAAATTTTCCGATCGAAGAGAAGAACAGTAAGAAGTTAGCAAAAGGATGTCGTGGCGGTTGTGAATTACTCAAGCAGCTTCTTGATCACAAGAAAGTAAATCTCTTAATATCAACTAGTTATCTTTACAACTTTTATAGGTTGTTTATTTGCACTGCAAATTTGGGGCACTTCGCAGTGTCCATACATTGCTGAGCTATTTAGTCATTCACAAAAAAGCAATGATTACCCAGGCAGTTGAATTTATCAAGCGGAAGAGGAAGGTAGCACTACCGTCAAAAGGTAATTGATGCTTCAAGAGAAAGAATATATTAAAAAAGTATCCTACTAATTTTAGAACTTCTGAGCGAAATTGTGAAGATGGATAACCAGGAAACACAAAATGAAACTCAATATGCGAAATTTATGAAGAATATCCAGCCTGAGCGTCGATTTGCATTGATATTTCAAGGCTATTATGACTCGATGATGAATTGGATCAACAATTTCTGTTGGTGAGAAGCAGCGAAAGCATGGTTTCTGCCTTTATCCAGCTGAGAGAGACTATTAAGTTAAAAAGATAAGATACATTTAGGTCGTTTGCTCATTTTACAGTATTATTGAGATGATAAATAAATAATACTTCATTTAATGTAAAACCTCAATATAGATGTGTACAAATAATAAACCGGTTATAAAAGAGAACCATCTAATTCAATTCGTTGGAATGCTGCTGAAGAAGTGGATCTGTATTTTGAATATTTTTATTGTAATCGCTCTACTATTCATTTTCTTAGACAGCATTAGTAGAAAATATTTCAATTTCTGAACTAAAAAACTAGCTTTTCGTCAATTATCTTCTTGTGAATAAATTATTTCAGAAGTCAACTCTCACATATTCAACTACAGATAGCAAAACATACTAACCTCTCAATATTGTTTTCACTTTCATCCATAGAGGCCAGCCTTAACTTGATCTAAGAACTTCAGGTCGAACGCTTGTTCAACAAATTCGCAAATGGTGATATTCTTATTCTCAAACAACTAAGATGATGCTCTCTTCAACAATTTATATTCCATTATAAAAATATCACATTGAATTATAATAGTCCAAGTTGACTGCCTACTTAAAGAATTTCAGAATTTATCTATTATCATTTAGCATTTCCTGAATAATACCATGATTATATCCATTACCTTAAACAGTCAAACTCGCCAGCTGGATGCCTTTCCTGAGTCATTGGATCAATTTCACCTGTTTCTACAGACTGTTTTTCCAATAACTCTCCCACAGAGATATAAAATATATTACTATGATATCCATGGGCTCAAGCGGTCCATTGAAAATAGTGACGACTTTTTCGACCTCATTCTCTTAAAAGGAGTTCTTCAACCAATAAATGTAGAAATAGAGGATGAAGCCGCAATCTCAAGCACCTTTCCATCATCAAACTTATTCGAAGCAATCTCTACTTCGATTTTTAACGATCAACCAGCGCCAGCCCCACTGCATTACACACCATCAGATTTTTCCTCGAATAAGCCTAAAACTACCGATTTAATGGTTGATGAGAAGCTTGGATACTTATATGAGGCTCTTGAAGAGAGAAAGAAACCATCTGTGGCCAAAGATGAACCTAATGAAGATTCTTTAAGCTTAAAACTCAAAAACGAGGTCCGAAACATGTTTCAAGATGAACTTCCTTACTTAGCCACAATTCTTGGCAATTATCTTGCAGAGAGAGATCGCTTTCGTTATGAATCAGATCCTGATGATGACGAGGAAGATTATGACGACGATGAAGATGATGATATAGACGAGGAAGATCAAGAAAAAGACTATTATTATCTTAAATATCTCGAGTACAAAAAGCGTCTCCACGAAGCCAATACAAAAGCCGAGATTGTGGCTGATATTCCCAAATACGTCCCAAGCAAGAGGCCAACCAACAACACAGTACATAAAAACATACGATGCTCAGTCTGTGGAGTGTTCCCTATAGTCGGCATAAGATACCGCAGCACTCTCTTAGACGACTTTGATATGTGTGAGAGTTGCGAGGATAGTGTGGATCATCCATATCCGCTTATAAAGATTAAACAAGAGGAAAAAGAAGAGCCAGCTAATAGGGAGCCGGCAAAAGATCCCAAAAAGCCGGCCACATCTCACAAACCATTGAGCAAAGAAGACAGGAGAGAGGAGGGGAAAAAAAGTAACAAACTCGGTATGACTAGCCTTTTCTCCAATCTTTCTCTGGAAGAGGTTGGTGGCCTTGCTGAAAAAATTGTAAAGGAAAAGCCTAATGAAGCTACAGGTGAGATGCTGAATTTGCTTCAGAAATTCAACAAATTCCGAATCAAAAATTCAGCAAAATCATTCGAAGAAGAAAGAAAGGATGGCATAGATCTCTTTGCTGACCCTGATGATGGTAGAGATATCAGAGAAAGTGAAGATGATACTTCGATAGAAGATAAAGTGAAAGACAAAAAAACTGGGTCCAATGTGGACACAACCACCTTAATGACACGAGTGTTACACTTAGAAGAACTGTTTTCTAATATGAAATTCGAAGAGTTGTATGATTTTGTTCAAAAGAATAATGAGAAAAATGAAGAAGAACTTACAAATCTACTTCTCACAATTAGGGGCTAGACCTATCATACTTGTTTGTTAAAATCCTCAATCGAGTTTTTTAAAAGATATTACTTTCCTGTTTATAGTATTTTCATGCAAAGAGTTGAATTTCATTCATATTGTTCAAAATTAATGTTGAATCAACCTACCACTACAAGAAAATACTGTTTTACCTTTTAGGTCGAGTCTATTTCCTCCCAATTTCTCATATTAGGGAGCTCTATGTAATTTTCTACTTCGTTTCCCTTAGTGTCGAGATAACGTTTAATTGTGTCGTAAGGAATTCCATGAATAGCTGCCATGACTAGTATGCATCCACAAGCGAAACCCAACAATGGTGCTTCTGGACTGAAGCGTAGTAGGAATATACAAAACCAGGGCATGAGACATCGTCCTAGTCTTCCCATTGCTGAAAAAATACCAACACCATATGTTCGGCAGTGAGTGGGATAAAGTTCGATTGCCAATAATAGCACTATTGCGAGCATCATTCGCATAATGTATCTGACAATAGCAATGAAAAAAATAATTATGCTAGCTGAGCTTATCGAGGAGAGAAGAAAGAGAACAATGCAACCTCCAGTGCCGTAGAAAAGAGAATTCTTCCTGCCGAAAAATTTATTCTCAACAATGAATAATGCTGTAAAAGCGGAAGGCAACTCTCCGAGAACGGCTATTGTGTTCCCGCTGAGATCAGTGTCGATTTCCTCTGCAGTTGTGTGACCAAATAAAATCCAAAGTATCTCTGGCAGTATGAAAATGGTGCCATAGTAGATGAAACTCATAGAGAAATGTGCTGCACTGAGACTGAATGTAATACCGCTATATTTGCCCTTTAGTAACGAGAGAGCCGAAGAAGCTTCTTCTCGCTTAAAGACTGTCATTTGCCACCTCCTCATATCTTCAATAATTCTTTCATCAAAATCAACGAAATCTTCATCATTCATCCGACCTATTTGATTTAGGATTGCAACCCCTTCTTCGACTCGACCCATAACGATTTCATAGCGAGGTGATTTAAAAGTAAAGAAATAAACCCCAATCCATCCCAATATCGCCGGCGCTGCACTCCAAAAAATCATTTTGCGCCAGTTTTGATCCTCAAGGTCGGTGAGCGCAAACCAAGCAACAATGCAAGCGTAGAGCTTACCAATAGAGGTAAAAAATATCACTAATATGACAGCTTGTCCTCTATATCGAAGTGGCATTATCTCAGAGATTGTTAATGGGGCAATCGTCGTCATGATGCCAATCATCAAGCCAATAATAAATTTTACAACAATGAAGCTAATAACGCTGTCAATATAAGTCGAGGTAAAACTGAGGAGAAATTGGCATAAAAGTGACCAAAGAAGCACTTTTCTCCTTCCAAATTTGTAAGCAATCCAGCCACATAAGATAGAGCCAACACAACCACCAATGAATGGCACAGAGCTGATCAAACTTTGATTTGTTTCAGAAATATTCCATTCTTTCGTAATTGGAGGCAAGATTAACGCGAGGCACACTATATCAGCTCCATCAATGAAATAAATTAGGCAGCATGTTAAGAATACCAATAAATGATATTTCCCTACCTTGATTCGATATTCAAGCAGGTCGTCAAACCTAATCAGTGAGGCTGAGCTTGACATGTGTTAGTCCTTGAAAGAATTTTATGGCAATTATATTATTTGTGTATTAAAGATTATTTGCTCGGCGTATCTTAATTTTTAGAACCCTTGTTAAATGTCATCGATATTGGATCTACTTTTTGCAACGTAATATCACAGAAAACTATTGATCCTCTGGTTGTTGTAACAACTTTGGCAGAGAGAAAATTCTTTATCAAGAAGGTCAAAGGTGAAATAACTTGGGAATAGATCTGAATATTGGAGGAAAAAAATTTTTTTGGGATTAGTTAAGAGACAAACCTGACCTGAGAATTCTTCATCTATTATAGATGATGCGATAAGCCTAACAATATATAACTATGCTCTTAGATTAAGCTATTTTGACTAGAAAAAGCTTGCAAAAAAATATAATAAAAATAATTCAACTCAAATCAGCTCGAAACGCTCATAGAGAGTTGATGTTGATGCATGTTTAAATTTACGAAAGCCACAATTCAGTAAAACTGGAAGGTTACTTAATAAAATGGTTACAAGCATTGTCATATTTCATTCCAATTCTGTTGTTGCTATATTATCCTCAAGCACAGGGTACTACCTTGCTAGAAGAAACCATTTTTATGTTTATTGTTAGTATTGCCGCTGCTGATTTGTCCTGACTTAGAATTTGTGTGTAATAATACGAAAAAATAAAGTCAATCATTTATCTTACAATGTCTCACTCTTTGTCAAGTATGAGAAAAAATTTCCCAGTTGGTTTCACAAAGTTTTTGTTTCAATTGTATTCCTCTAACGTTACTTCGAAACTACTCTTTGGCATTTGCTTCCTGGGATTGAGAGTTCGAGTTTTGTTCGCCTTGAGATTCTGACTTTTCTTCAGCTTTCACATCCGATTTCTCCTCTGCTTTCTCCTCAGACTTCTCTTCTTTAGTTGGCTCAGTCTTTTGAGCTGTGGTTTCTTTTTCTTTCTTCTTGGCGGCCTTAATTCGACATAATTCTTCAAGCTGTATAAGGTAAATCAATAAGAATCATATTAATCATGAAATACTCTTCTAATCTGCTCTTCAGATGTTTTGATGGCATCCTTCAAGTCAGTTATATCAGTTGCGAGTTCTTCGTGCAGTTTTTGATTCTCTTGCCTCGATGCTTGAATATCACTTACTATCTCCTGGAACTCATCAAGCCTTTCCTTTAATAAGGCTTGGAACATCGCCTCTGTCTCTTTGAGCTGCTCTTTGAAACTACTTTCTACTTGGTCCATTTGGTTGCAACTTTCCTTTTTTCTATCAGAACTTTAAATGTTCAAATTTTGAACCGAAATTCTATTACTAAATAGTTTTTCGATTTCACTGACATTGTTAACTCTGATTGTTAGTTAAAAATGAGCTTATCACTATCCTTTCTTTTTCTTTGACTCAAAATAAGTGATTCCAAAACACATTAGTATATAGCTTTGAAAGAAACCAATTTAATTTGACGGGCCATTTGGACTTTTTATATATAAGATTTATTCTAAGAAATTGTAAGTGCTATCCAGCTATTTGACAATATGGCTCGAACAGCAAAATATTCTCCTGTATCCGAAATACATGTTGCTTCCAATGTCGTGGAGCTAAATTTCATAAGGAAACCGTGGGAACTCTCATTTCGAACTGAAAAGCTTCAGTTCCACCAGATTGCAGAGACAAACAACGTGTCAGCAGCCGAAATCGATCAACTTTTCAAAGCGTACAGGCTCCTTACGCTAGCTATATTGCTGACTGCCTATCTACCGTTATATATAACTGTCGCTTCAATGGTACAAATGCTGTTTTTCCGCTTTTACTATAGAGATAATCTCGAACATTACGAGAGATTGTTTGAGGCCTGGTATAGCAATTTTCCATTTGCGATTGGAGGGATACTATTTGCAGTGTTGTTTTCTTTTCTCTGTGTTCATAAATGGGCGATCAACAAATATAGAAGCACAATCGATCACATCAATAAGATACTTGAAGACCGATATTTGCAAGCTGAACTTTCAGAAGAAGCCAAGTTCATTAGATTCAAAACTTCCCCAGAAGGCCGTCTCAAAGAGCATTTGGACGACCTGGACTCTGAGCTGCATATATCTGAGATTTAAGATTATTCCAGAAAATTGCGAATTTATTTATGCAAACGAGTGTGTCACACAGTTTATTCTGCCAATAATAGCTATAAGCTTGCTATCAAGCATCTGATTGTATATCTTTTTGCTTTCAAAAAATTAATATGTGAAAATCTTAGAAATCTACAACGTATAATTTTTCTCATTGAATTACAATAATTATGTTGGAAATTTCAATTCCAAGAAACAACTAATTGATGATATAAATAGAGTATGTGTCATCCCGACCTACTACTCATGCAGAACCATGAATGAAAATAGTTCTTGATTCACTTGTAAGTGAATCTATGGCTCAAGAAACTTAATGTAAAGTAATCCATCTTTTCATACAATTGTTGACTGATGATATTCTCTTCAGGCTCGGGCTGCTGTAAAACAAAATTTTCTTGATAAGAATGTAAATCTCCCAGGCCACTTTTGATAATTGGGAAAAATTTGCGATTTTTTTTTTTTCTTCTTCTCAACCAATCTATTCATGGCCAAGTCATCTGAAAGTTTGGTTTAAGTTCAAGTTTCGTATGCAGAAGGGCTTGCCAGTGAAGATTCCCTCCAATTTATTTCAGAGTTTTTTTAAAATATAAAATGCGATCAGCAAAGAATTTACTGGACGAGCAGAGCCAGCTTGGTACATGCCTGAATATTTTTTTTGCGAGATAAAATTAAATTGGCCGCTCCTTCTGAACAGAACCCATTCCAACCATAAAAAAACAGTCGAAAATGACAGAGCCTTTAGACGAGGACTTGAAAGTAAGACTACAGAGAAAGTCGAATGAAGTGTTCGAGAGTCTGAAATCAATTGAAGTCGTCGATCAAGCATCATTATTGATCTTTTGTGAGAAAGAGTCTGTCAGTACGGAGTTAATACAGAGGATTTCGAAGTCTAAATTTGACGAGTTGACCCCACTAGTATTAGGAGGTATATTCGTTGCTGGCACACCAACACCAGAGATCGCACTCGAAAGCTTTGAATCTTTAGTCATCAAGGCAATCGAGAAAAGAAATGCTCATTCATTTCACCAGTCTCAAATTTCGTCGGACGCTCGGATGAAACGCCATGAAGACGACGTTACCTCAGATGAGTACGAAAAGGTAGTTGCAGAGAATTCCAAGCTGCTTCAAAGCCTGAGAGATTCATCAGCAACCATTTTGGAGCTCCAAAACGAGCTCGAAGAAGCTCGAGAATCGCTCTCGAAAGCAAAATTCGAAAGCAAGTTGCTCTTGAAATCACAAGAACACCAGATGTTAAGTCTGAAAGCTGATTTAGAGCGAGTCTGTGAGCAATTTGAAAGCAAGGAGAATGAGTATCGACGGATTGAGGATGAAAACTTAAAACTGACTGAAAGAGCGAAAAATCAGAATATTCAGTTGGATCAACTTCACAAACAGTTCGAAGCAAGTCGACTACAGTTATACAATGAGCTGAATGAATTCAGAACAAAAGTAGCGAATCAAGAGGAGATAAATACTAAACTAGCCAACGAAAACAAGCTTCTAAAAGCAGCAAATGAAGAAAAGATGAGACAGATCGAGAATTTTATCTCCAATAAGATGGAAACTCCAGCCCAAAAAAGCCTTCAAATTGACCGGCAAGATCGAAAATTTGATATATCAGAAGGAGAAATTTTGCATGAGGATACAGAAGACTCTATCCAGGATCTAAGACAAGTTGTGGTCGAACTGAAACTGAAAATCGAGTTCCAAGAAAAATCAATCAAGTCGCTTCAAAAAGAAAATGCTGAGTTAAATTTTTCAGTTGCGCAAAAGCAGCTTGAAATCGGAAGACTAATAGACGAGAATGGGAAGCTTCAAACCGAACACAATAATAAGTCGCAACAAGCGCAGCTGATTCAACTTGAAACAATTCTCCAATCAAGAGATGAATCAATTGCAAATCTTCAGAAAAATATCATTAAATTGAAAGAGAATGCAAAGTATTGGAATGAACGAGCAAACGAGCTCATTAACCAGATCGACCTAAAAGAAATAGAAGCAAATAACAGAATTATGAAGCTAGAAAATGCTTTACAAGCGGCTGAGAATAATAACCGCCGAACCGAACAAGAGTTTAACACTCAAAAAAATTTGGTCGATAAATTAAATGATGAGTTAGCGTGCTTACGCCAGCAGTTAGAAGCATCAAAAGAGAAAAAAGACACTAATCAAGAAGCTCATCTACTTTCGCGGGCAAACCAAATTACACCAAATCTCTCTCAAAATATAAATATTCAATGTTGCTCATTAAAAGAGGATGGCGAATTGAAACTATTGGATCTGAGAAGAGTTCCAAGCAGCAAGAATACAAGAACTCCTAAAAGCGGTGTGATAGAGCCTGAGATCCAGGATAAAAACACTTCCAGTCAATTTAGTCGATCATACTCCATGGCTGGAGAGTGTCAGAATAATTCTCAAATGTCAAGTGGAAATCAAATTTCGGTTCATTTTAAAGATGAAAGTTTCACCTATTCGCCTATAAAAAAATTCAAAGAAGATTGTTCTACTTTTTTCTCAGCAGCGCAAACTCCAAGAACCCTGAAAAATGTTCTGGAAGAGCCTCTCAAGCACAGAATCTTACCTCAACGGCCCCTTGCTCACGTAACCTTATCTAGAAATAAGACAAAACTTCTATTTAAGATGAGCTGGTTCTCAATTTTTGCCTGCAGCAAACTTCGAGCTCGTTTACTTGAACTCGAATCCTCCAAGCAACTGTTAACTAAAATTCTAGGTTCAGTGAGAACTCAATGTGATAAATCTTGGAATGTACAAGATCGCGTTAACTTTGTAATCAACATGTTGAACACTCACAATCGGCAGCACTTCATAGGGAATGATTCGATAAAAACTCAATCTTTATCAGCTGGCAGTAGAAATAGCCACTCTCCAAGCGTGCACTTAAATACATTGGATGAACTTCAAAAATATATTAACACTGACATCAACTCATTCCCTCTCCTAGAAGGGTCCACTGAGCAGCTAGCTGGTTTAATTTCTAAAAATTTTGATCAGAGCAAAACGGTTGAAATGATTATTGAGTTGTTAATGAGATGCAATCGAATAAAAGAAGTCCAGGAAGACTCTCTTAACGAATTAGTAAGCTCGATGCGAGGTTCCTCAATGGCCATCAAAAGAATAATAGATACTATTCCAGATAAGCGCGATGGAAATTTCAGCATAAATGTGAGAGGTCACTCAGATGACTTGCGGGACTCCCTCGTATTGGTGCGAAATAATCTGAAATGCTTTGAACAGACTCTGACTCAAGTGTTTGTGAGCTACTATGATTTGTTTAAAGAGTCAAAAAGATTGATTCGAGATGCAGTTTTCAGAGCAACTGACTCGCCACTCTTTCCGCATCGTTCCATTACATCTCAAAGAACTTCCGGTTCCAAATATCTACCCTCGAAATCAGTTTTTGCGATCGAGAGAGGCAGTCTTAATAAGGAATCTGAGGCGAATATAGCTTGTGTCTTGAAACCGAGCCCGTTGTTAAAGCAATTAGAAAATGAAGATTCCAACGTTGGCTGTTTAGATAAATTTTCTGATTATGTGAGAGAAAACTTGCTTGAAAGGGTTGAGCACGCCGAAGACATTCCAAGAGACAAACAGATTTACACAGCTAGCCCACATGAAATGGAGAAAATTAAAAGGCAATATTTATCCGGGAATGAGCCTTTACTGGAACGAGAGTCAGCATCTACAAAAGTCAAAGACTTCCACAGCGAGGAAATTTCATTGCATGAGCCAAGTCATGCTCTAGATAACCTCAAAATGAGTAAGATTGCGATATCACGTCAGCATGAGAGAAACCTCACGGTCATGGTGCCCAAAACTAAGACAAACTTTAACAGCATTCGAAAATTATCAGACCACGAACCTGCAAAGGAATCCTCTGAGCACGAGACAAACACAAAAAATAATGATTTCATTGCTCTTCCCTGGAAATCTTCAGGTAGTGAATGTATATTCCTCCTTTCCCATCCCAATCATTTGTATAGGCACTCTCTCAGATCGAACAAGTGACACTAATCACGACAAGCCAACTCAAACAGTGTCCACATATACTTCTCGCAAATCAACACTGGAGGAACTAGACTCCGCAACTGAGTGCCAGTCCGCAACCTCAAAAAGCAAAAGTAAGCATCACTAAATGCCTTTATAATTTTCATTAAATTATTAGGTTCGATTGAGACCAAGCACACAATAAAAGAAAAAAGTCGTCTCAGACAAGCTGAGCTTAGATCAGTGATGCAATTCGGTGAAGCTGTCAGACAAATGTGTGTGCAGCTGCAAGACGATGCTAAATTGAACACTCAAGGGGCACCATCGAGGCCCACTTATGGTAGATCTCGAGGGCAAAGCATTTTTCCTAGTTATATGTCATCTGTGAACACTTTGCGGTCGTGCCAAATAACAGAAAAATGTGATAAAGGTCAGCAGATTCAATAAAGCATGACGACTGTAATTAACATTGGATTCTGGTCCTTTATGAAGTTACTTTTGAAGAACTAAATATCATCTACTTTCCTCCTTTTCCTGAAGCTGTATCAATACTATTAATTTGAGGGGTAATTTTTAAGCCATTTATATATCTGGTAACTTTTTTTACAACCTTGGTATTAAACATAGATAATATTCTATATGCCTCGTAAGATTTAAGATTAATAAAGCTGTTTTCCATTTATATTGTATATATATTTATATTCTATCTCATTGCCAGTGTTTTCCAACCAATAATGAATGTTCGTCGACGAATTAGATTTCTAAATAGTCCATGGAAACCAATTCTGAGCAACATCTCTAGTTTGTATACTTTCGATCTCCGAATTGTTTCGTTGAGCCTGGTTTGTATCTATCGATCTGTCTTTGAAGAATTTTGGGTGAGAATGATTCTTTCTACGATTTAGAAGGTCATCTCAAAAAGAAGATGGCTCCCTGAAAATATCGAAACAAGAAATTACATCTCTTCAATACAAAATCTAATGAGTCTTCGCAAATTCTTTCATTTTTGCATATTTGTGCAGAATCCGCTCACCGCTGTATCTGTATTTATTTCGAAAACGGATTCAACAAATGAGTCATAACAATAAAACTCAGCCGAACTCATTCATTAATAAAAAACAAAAAAGCATATTCTAAGAAGACTGAACTAAAATCAAATGGGCAATTCTATTTGTACGAATAGCAGACAAAGAGTAATGCTATTGATGAAAAATTTGTCCCTTAGCTGGCCCTACAAATAGGAGAGGCAGGCAACTCATGTGATTACAATATCACATATTCAAATTCCACAAAAAGACCTCGTAGACACCCGAGTAACCTGCAGTGATTTAGGTAAAAAGAAACTTATTAAGATCAGTCCAACTATCCGCTAAAAATAGATACGCCAGTAATGCGTAAAACCGAAAGACTGGGATTTAGGTTTCAAAATCTAACGAACAGCTTGCTGAATAGCACTGAGAGAAAATTCTTTAAGAGACCAGCTTCTCTGTCACTTGATGAATCCTTGGACTCGGATATTGCAAGATCAAGCGAGCTTCAGAGCAATTTTCTCCGTGATAATCCGCTGGACTCAGATAATTCTGGCAAACCTGTTTTTCAAATCGCTGTAAAGTCTTATAAAAGAGGCTTAAGTGAAGAGTATGGTGCAAAGGACCTGTCAAGCACAGGAAAAACAGAGTGGGTTTCGGCCAGACGCAATGAAGAACCACGTCATTCAGAGTTAAGTTTCAGGAAGATCCATCGATTCAGCAGAACAGAAATTATTCATTTAGGAAAATTAGACGAAAATGTATGCAACAGCACTTCAAGAAGCACTGAATGTTCTCCTTTCAAGCATCCAATTACAAACATCTATCGACCAAGCAAATTTCCGCAGAGTCTCAGATCCAAAACCAGATCTCCTCATAAAATCGTTTTGAACTTTGATGGGATAAAGCAAATCCAGCTCGAAGGAAATAAGAAAGAATGTCTGAGCTATCCTAGAGCCTTCAAAGCAGATTGTTGTCGGAGTCCCAAACTGTCAAAGTCCCAACAAATTCTTGACTCGAAATATCACCTTGGTTTGAACTGCCGAATTAGTTCCCAAAAGTTCAGCAAAACCCATAGGTGCATCAACTGTGGCTGTGGTATTCATCAATCGCACACGCCTCGAAAGGAATTCCAAAATCTATTTGCTGTGATTTCTCCCAAAATATCAAATACGACGATGAGAAGAAGATCCTCAGCAATCACCCCAACGTCCCAATTCAATCATGAGCAAATGTCTTTTGACAAAACATCGATAACAGAATTCGAAGGGTCTAACACGATAAGGGTCAACAGCGAGCCTGTGGAGAAAAATTCTCAGTATACTAAAACAGAAGGTGGGTATTTCGAGAACACACAACAGATGTCAGAAGAAAATTTGAAAATGGAAACCATACCTTTCCGCACAATAGTAGAGGAATCTTTTTATAGCTTGGAAGGAGATGAGATACAACGATCAGCAAATTGTAAAGAATTGGACAGTAAGGACTTCTCACCAGGAGAAGATGTGGAATATATGGAGGAAGAACAAATGAGGCAAACAGTTCAAGATACATTTGGATTATCAGCAATGCGAAGAAGCTATGCAAGTGGGAACGATATACCATCAGTTAGATCCAGTATCCGTTCAGAACGGGTTTCGAGCAGAAAACTTGATCTGAAAGTTTTAGATGATGATGATCAAAATGACTCTCATGAAATTGCTAACCCAGAGCATCAGGAATATTTATCAACGCCATTAGTTGGTTTTCTGCCAAACAAAAAAAATGATGAAAACCTTCACCAGAAGTTATCTTCAATCACCATTCGACCAATGAGAAAGTAAATTCGTGAATTTTCATCATTGGCTCCGAGGACAATCAATTGCAAGTAGTTAATAATCTTTCTAAAAAGAATTTTCTAAACTCTTTTGATTTTGGAAAATGACATGTTTACAAACAAAATCAATTTAGCAGTACCCAAAGAAAACCAGCAAAAAGTCGATGAAAATTCATCAAGAATTCGACCAAAATGCTGCATATATAGTGTACCTTTGTCTTATTTATTGAGACGACTTTTTAAAATTTTTTTTATGAACTAATTATCTTGTTCATTTTGTAACTTGTAAACGAGTATGAAATCTCCATTTTTTTCAAAAAAAAATAAATTTCCAAAATCATCTCCTTCATCAACTACTGTGCCTTTGAACATCGAGCAAAGGCCATTCTCAAAGTCAGAAATACTAGACACTCTTTATCTAATTTGTGCAAAGCTCAGCAAATGTAAAGTTTTTTTTTCTGCGGAGATAGTTGCGGCTCTACTTTTGCCCAAGGACATTTAGTGATGCAGACTGATTTTAGATCCTAATTTACTGGTTATGACTAATATAAGGAGATAGTATCTTTCATTTGGTAATAAAATTCAAATTGAAATAATTATCATTTATAATGGATAAAGCGAGTAATTTTACTCCTAGTTAGCTCTACTTTCCTCAGCAGAATTTAATGCTGAATCTGAAATATGATGGCTGTTGTGATTGGTAAATTACATTATTGTTCATCACATCGATAATGCACATTTTATTCCTTGGTTTTTTACTCTTTACAAGACATCTCAAGAATTTAATTCTTTGTCCCTTACACCACTGTAACTTTTGAACTCATTTAGTCAGTAGAATACTTAGGCTGATAACTCAGACAAAACGTTCGCTCCGATTAAGACCAATACTCTCTTGCTAAACTTTTATTTGGTTCAAGGGTTCTCATCAACAAATAAATTTTGTTGTGAGTATTTTCATTTTTGTTACAAGTTTTTGAATTTCATTTATTATTAATAAAAAACTCAAAAAATTATTCTTTTATTGCATAGTAATACACAACACTATCTATCAAGGTACAAATATGCTGTCCATTTTTCTTTAAAGGAAAGGAGCAAACGCACTCTTCTTGCCGCTCTGTTTGAGTTTTGTGTCAAATTTATCTTTTTCTTCCTGAGTGAAACCGAGAATCGACATTATTATTTTAATCACTTCGATCACATCCTTGCTCCTATGAAGAATTAGATTAGATATCAGCAACACTAAATATATAGTTAGGAAGTTACTTCTCAAACATTCCACTGAGTAATTTAGAGAACATCTGCTTAAATTGTTCTCTCTCGAATACATTTGTTGTTGCGGCTTTTAATTTGTTTATTAAATCATTGATTTGCTTTTTAAGAAGTTCTTCCTGTTTATTAATTATCTCGGTGAGCCATATGAAATAAAAAAGGCACTGAAATACCTGAATTTTGTGCCTTTCTGCTATATTTTGATAGTCTTGAAGTTGTAAGCTGAGCTGATCGTTAATAAATCTCTCTTGCTCATACAAACTCTTTAATTTGTTCATATCATCTTGCAGTTTAATCATTTCTGTTGATTTATTTGGGGTGAGCTCATGCTTGCTCTCTTCTTGATCACTTCTCTACATTAAGATCAGAGTCGATTTTCAGTCGAATTAAATTTTTAATACTTCTCTGCTTGAACTCGGCGACTCTTCTTCTTTTATTGGTTTTTGAGTTTTCAAAAAACCTGAGATCGATGCAAAGGTAATAATACAATGAGGAAACTTTAACCAAAACAAATTTTTACTTTTTGGCCTGATTTTTCCCTGGAGACCTGGACTTTCTTCTTGCGAACTCAGACTCAGAATAGTTGACAAAGGTGGGCTACCAAATTGGTTGTGATCTTGCCTAGGAGACACACCTTCCAGCGATGGGATAGTATTTTCTTGGAATCCTTCTTTATGCTCTTCGACCGGATGAACCTCGGAGTCTTGGAAGCCAATTGTCCTTTTTGGAACTTTCAGCTGCGGTAAATAGCCTGGACTATGTTCATCGACCATAATTGAGCTTTTGCTATCATCTCTACGCCCAGATAAGGTAGCTGAATCTTTCATTTCTTGAATAATTCTATGATGATATATTGTGTTGTTAATTTGTGAGGATTTATTATATAGAAATTACTTCGCGTATTTTTCTCGAATTTCATTCGAATTCTGGATGATGGTTTCTAGAGTTTGCAATTTCTGAGCCAGCTTCTCCGCAAATGATTTGTCATCAATCTGTTTCCCTCCTCGCGGAGAATCTGGTTCTGATGATACTTTCTCGAGTTGAAGAGTTTGTACTCCTTCTTGTTTTCCCAGAATGATCAGCTTTTTCAGTTTTTTATCAAGCTTCGTAATAACAGATGACCAAGTTTTGGCTTGAGCTAAAATTTCAGCTTCTTTAGCCTTCACTTGATCTTTTAGACTCTGTATCTGCTCCTGCATTTCGATCTCTTGATTAGATTTTTTATTTTTGCTAGTCCAACGTATCGGTATTTCGGGCTCAGCAAAAACATAGTCGCTGAGGAAAAGATGGTATATCATGGCATCTTTGATAAAAATTGTATTATTAACTAATGCCTTTGTACTTGAGTCTGCCTTTAGTACCTCTTTGAGTTGTTCCTCTTTAATGGGAGTTAGTACGGTTCTTACTCGAAGAGCTTGATCAAACACTTTCTTCATCGCTTTTTGTTCCTCCGAGTATTTGGAGATGGTCTTTTGAAGGTTCTCGATCTCAACACGCTTCTTATCGAGTTCGTTATTTGTTGCAAGGACCTCCATACGAAGATGGTCCAGAGTAGCTTCGTCTTTCTTTTGAGGACTTGATTTTTTCTTCGATGCTAACGAGGCGTTCTCCTCGAGAGTTTCAACAAGTATTCTTTTTATCTCAAGGAAGATATTCCTAGCATCTTCAGCTTCCTTCCTTGTCAGATTAACCTTTTTGAAACGGGCTGCTTCGTGAACCAAAGACATTAGGTGCTCCTTAAGCGATTCTTCTATTGCTTCAAATCGACGTTCTACCTCAAGGACGGCTTTCTCGTGCTTCTGTTTCAAATCTTCGATTTGATCATTTGTTTTTTCCATGCGCACTTTAAGGGACTGTTTCAAAAGTTCAATGGTGTTATTTTTATTCTCAAGCTCATTTGTGAGTTTTTGGAAATACTCCTTATATTTCCTAATCTTAAACTCTTGAGAAATGACTCTTGATCCTAAGTCAGATTTACTCGATTGACTTCTTCCATCTTTTCGCTGTGGAGACTGCCCAGTTTCCATTTTTTCGCTGACGACAGACTCTCCTCCAAATGATTCATTCTGGTTTTCTTCGAAACGTCTCGTAACGATTTCTGCTTCAGAACCAAGCTTTAATCGTTTGGTTGTGGGCCGCGAAGAGTCACTTCCGATGAACTCATCTCTAGAATTTCTATCTTGTATCCTTTCCTTTAACGACTCTACTATTTGCTGTTTCTCTCTTTCCTTGTTTTCATTGAGAATCATCTTTAGCTGTTGAACTAACTCATTGTTTTGCTGTAATCCGGGGCCAAGAGACGGATTCTCTGTTAAATGTCTATACAAACTTCGGCATTGCTCAACGTTATCTATTAAGTCTTTGTTTAATTCAGCTAATCTCTCTTCGATGTCCTTTTTGTTTGACTCCAGACTGCCTTTCTGCAGGATAAGACCTACCAACCCTCTATCTTCAGCTATTTTTGCAAAATAGCCTTCTGAGTCCCATGGATAATCTTTGAAAACTGGAGTTTCTTCCCCTTGTGTATTTTGGGTCTGAATGCTGTTTAACCTGAGCTCTCGCGTCGCAGTCTCTTTCATTTTATCTGATGATTGAGAATTTGATAGTTGGATAGATTCAGAGGGCTTTTGTGTTGCCTGAATCTGAGTCACTGGAATATGAGTATTGCTCTGCTTCAAGTGCATAATCTCTTTGCTCAGTTTCTTAATGGTTGCTTCATGCTCTTTGACAATGGCCTCAAGTTCGGTAATTTGTTGAGTGTAAGATTCTTTTTCTTTTAAGGAACCCTTCACTTCGCTCTCCCTGAACTTTGTGGACAACCTCTCATTTTCTTCTCTTAATTGTTCAAAATTTGACCCGAGGTCAAAATTTTGTTTCTTCAGCTTCTCTATTTCAATTGAAAGAGCAGCATTATTGGATTCTAATGCTGTATTCAATTCCAAAGCGCTCTCATACTTTTCCTTGAGACTATCGTTGTGAAGCTTGTATTTAAGAACTAAATTCTGAATTTCTTCAATATTTGAGTGCTCTTGTTTTGTTCCTGCTGCATTTGTTTTCTCGCAACGAGGAGAATTCTCCTTTTTCAATTGCTCTAAATTCTGAGTCAATTTCTCGATTTGCTCTGCCAGTTCAATAATCTTAGCATTCTTTTGTTGAATAATTTCTCTGCTGTTCTGCTGATCGCTGGTGGAAATCTGAAGTAACTGAGAGTTCTGCTCAGTGAGTTGCTCTGTCTGCTTTTGCAGCTTATTCATCATAACCTTTGCCTCACTAAGATTAAGCTCAAGACTCGCTCTCTCTTTCTCAAATTGAGATCTCAATTTTTCAATTTCTCTGAGATGACGCTCTTTTTCGTTCGCTAATAGTACACTCTCTTTATCTTCTCTCAACGATTTGCTTTGCTCCTTTGATCCATCAGATTTATTTTTTGTCTCTTGTGATCGAAGTTTATTCAGCTCAGCTTCCAATGTTATCATATTTCTAGCAGTCTCGTCACTTAATTCCTTGCATTTAAGCAATTCTTCCCTGAATTTATTTTCTGCATCTAGCCTTTTGGTTTTTTCCTCTTGCAACTCGTGTTCCTGCTTATTGCAGAGATGTTCTAATTCTTGGATTTTTTTGTTCTTCATAGCACTTTCTTTTTGATATTTTTCTTTTTCTTGGATAAGTCCTTGTTTCTCTAGTCCCATTGAATGCATCAAATCATTTAACTTCTCTGTGTTCTCAGAATTTGTGAGCTTCAGTGCTTGATTTTGAGCTTTCAGTGCGGCAATTTCGGAACGCAAAGCAACGTTCTTCTCGTTTAATTCAGCAATATTTTGCTCTAACTCCTTAATAAGGTCCGCTCGTTGGCTTGAAACGATCAGGTTCTCTTGCTTCTGTCTTTCATATTCCAAGCATTTAGTTTTCAACAACTTACATTCAGTTTCGAGTTCCAAACTTCGTGAATCTGCAAGTTCAATATTTATCTGAAGCTCATTCAATTTGGACTTTAATTTTTCAGTTGATTTTTCTTCCCTCGCCCTTTCGGTAGAAAGTTTCAATGTTTGATCACTTAATGATTCCTGCAAGGATTCAACTTTAACTGCGAGCTCACCGTTTGCATTTTGCAGCTCAACTATCTGAGATTTCAATATTTTTTCTCTCTGTTGAGTTAGTTCTCTCTGCTTTTCAAGTGCTTGCTGCAGCTCCTGGACTTCCACTCGAAGAGAATTCGCCAGCTCATCCTTTTTTTGTGTTAGCAATTTGGCGGTAGTGTTCACCGATTCATAGGTCTCTTTATTCTTAAGCATGAAATGTTCGTTTTCAGCCTTCACTTGCTCTAGGATATTTGCCAGTTCAGCTTTCTCCGCCGATAAAGTTGTAACCTGCCTATTCAATTCTGACACGGCACTCTTGAAATCCAAATTTAATTCTTCGAGCGCAATGATCTCATTCGTCTTTGCATCTAAAATTGTATTCGATTCTTTTCTTAGTTCTTCATAGGCTCTCTCAAGCTCCATATAATCTCTCGTGGTTCGTTCCAACCTGTCCATAACCATCTTTAGTTGATTTTCTAGATTCCTTTCTTGGCGTTGAGAAGTAGTGAAGCCGTTTACAGCAGCCCCTTGCGCTTCCTTCTCTTTGTGGTTTATTAGGTTACTGTTGGGTGCTGCAATTTCAATTGGAATTTTATGTAAGTTAATTTGAGCTACAACATTCTCTGCATTGGAAAGAGATTTTTGCATGGATCTAGTTGCTTTGCGTTTTTTTGGATGCTCCTGAGTTTCAAGTGAGTAGGCATTAATATCCTTCGATTTTGCAGAAGCTTTTTTCGGAGGACTTCTTCTTCGTGTTGATTTCTTATGCTTTAGAATTTCTTCCAGAGGATTCATTTTTGAGACTGATCGTCTGTTTGAATCTAATGAGAGTAGTCCCGATCGCAACAGAGATAGCTCTTCAAGGATTTTCTCTTTTTCTTTGGCTTTCTTTTTGAGTTCATTTTGAGTTACTTTTAGTTTCAATTGCAAATTGATATCATGTTCACGATCATGATCACTTTCTTTTCCATCAGAATTTCGACTAGTCGAAAGAAGGATTTCATCTGCGGCCAGTAAGTTTAATGCTCGTTGATGTAGCTCATTGTCATGCCCGTGGTCGCTACTTTTTTGCACATGCAGATTCAAAACGGGCTCTTCTCGAGATAACACTGAACCTAAGTTATCACTGACAAGTTCTGTTTGATCTTTTGGTGAGTCTAATTGATTTGTAGGAGTTGAGAAAAATTCTTGAGCAGACACTAATACAAGCTTTAGGCTAATATGATGGATGGAGGACTTACTCTGATTTATCGGTTTTCCTAATCTAGGGAGGTCAATAGGAAGGTTTGTGCTTAGTGTATGCAGCCCCTTGCTGCTGATTTCAGGCTTAGATGATAATTGCCCTGGTGAGTGGGTTTTCTAGGTAGGTCAGATTATACCCTTGCTGTAAATAAAGAACTCGGACTACTTCAAGATTAACACCCTCAAGGACAAGTGTGTGACTTTTTTGTCTGTTTCCTGTTGTTGGAGCCATCTCAAAACTCATATCTTGAAATTGCGTTTGGGAATTGTACAGTGACTGATTATAAGTATCCCTTGGATAGAATCCGGAAGTTTGCGGGGACACCTGTTGCAACCAAGTATTTCGAGGCTGGCTTATCGGTTCAGCGGATTGGGTCCTCTTTGCGCCCCAGTTCGAAGATGTCGATCTAACAAACTCAGATGAGGGAAATGATTCCTCAATACAAATTATACCGAAGGCTGGGCTCATTGGTTGCCTTCCTACTTTTATGTTGCCATTGCAGCTCAAACGCCAAAGTTTCATATAAACTTCTAAGTTTGGTGGTGCTGCTTGAAATTCTCTGAATCATACCTTCAACTGTCCTTTCTTGGGATTTTGCGTTCCTCGTTGCATCATCGACTAGAATATTCAAGGATTTGCAGTTTTTCAACAGTTCATCTTGATAATAGTTGATGTTTTGCGTGCTCTTTGAAACTATAGGGGAAAAAATGAATCATTTTTGGGTAACTTCGATTACGCTTGATCTTATTAGTAATTGAGATAACTTGGCTCTTGATCTAATAAAGAAATTGAATTAGATATAAATGACCAACTTTCAAAAACCTGGTCTAGTAAGTCCATTTCGGCTGATAATTGCTGGTTATAAACTTGCACTAAATATCTATCGCCAGCATCATCTCCTCGGATCTCAGAATCATATTGCTCAATTCGCTTTTGAAGCCCAGCTACAAGTTCGTCATAGCTTGGAGCTCTGATTTCTGGATCTTCAATTCCAAGTTCAATTTTTAGCTTCGATTGATCACCTAGCAAGCAAGAGCAGAATTGCGAGCAGTCAGTTCCACACATCAATTATAATATCAATACCTGCTTGGTATTGTGCCAAATCTATAATATCCCACATGCCGTCCGAATAATTTTGGATACATCGCTGAATTCTATCTTGCAATGTTTTCTCTCTGAGATAATTTTGGTCAGAGCTGTGTGAAACAGTAGAGAATGGTTTGTTACATTTGTCCAAATAAATTGATTTCATTCACCAAACTTTCCGTTCTACGACTCACCAAATCTTTGAGACTTGGCGCGGAAGTGTCTCTAACGAATTCGTTTTGATGAAAACTGAAGGGTATTATAGTATCAATCTGTTCTTTCAGGAAATCAAGCTCATTATGGATCTTTTCACGATGCATGGTTTCCCAATCACACAATTTTGAATCTGATTTCGAAATATCGTAATGATTAATTCCCATCATAATTGAATTTACTGAGGATTTGTTCATCCAAGTCCTTGAAATTAGTGGTTAGGCGCTTCACAGATTCCTTAATATCAAGTAATTTCAATGGAAGGTTCATAAGTATCGCTTCAGTTGAAAATTTAGGGTAGTTCAAGTACACTTAATTTATTGTAAACGCTCTTTCTCTAATTTGTTAAGAATTTTATTGAATTGATTTATTTGCTTCTTTTTGGTTGATTTTCTTTTAATTAATATGCGTTTAGGATAATGCCTTAAGTGTTGTTTCTAATCTCCAGTTATAAAAACAATGATATATTAAAGCTGCTTGATATCCTCTGTATCTTTTATTTACATCAGCCCATATCCTTAGTTTGGCTAGTATGGTCTTTAAATATCTAATCAAATGTTTTTCTATAAACCAGTCCACTTTCTCATAGATGACTCTCTTCCGCTTCCTCATTTGCATGAACGCACGCATACTATAAAACCCTCTCTGATACATCACCATCCTGTAATGTTCATCACTCTGCTCCAAACGCATCTTGCTATTAACACAAACCTCGGAGTGAAGAATTGCAAAACATTTCTTTAGAAGTTGCTTTTTGCGAGACTGCTCGATAAAACTAATCTTCATCATTCGACGGTTCCAGAGTTCTTTGAGATAATCGAAGGTCTTTTTTGTGAGTTTCCGAAGCAACTTCCTCTTGAATCTCCTCCTCTCTTCTCTCTTAGTTTTTATTGCCAAAGTAATCTTTTGAAGACGCTTAAAGTACTTTTGAATCAATCTTTGCTGATAATTCTTTTCAACATTTGCATGGATAACGTTCTCCGTGAGATATCTGAAATATCTCTTCAGCAATCGAAAGCTGCGGGTTATTCTGAACCCTCGAATTTTTTCATTTAAAACTTGTCTGTTTTTGAGCTCTCTGTCCGTATAAGCTTTCCACTTTTGGATATATTTAATAAATAGGCAGCTTTTTCTGTAGCTGTCAGCTTTCTTCTTTAAAAAGCTGAGTAGGTTTTGCTTCGTCGTTGCCAATCGTAAGTTTGTAAACGCACGATAGAGTCTAAACTTTTTGATCTTTCGGAGTTGCTTCTGATAGTCTCTGTTCATACATAAAATCTTGAAGCAGCTTTGTTTCTTAATATATTGTTGTAATACTAAGTAGTTATCTTGTTCTTTCCGGATCGAAGCTTTATATTTTCGCCTCCAAACTTTAAAATATAGTTTTACCAAGAAATTTGATGCTTCCTCGTTATCTGCGGCTTGACATGCAAAGTGCCAAAATATAAAAATCTTCTTTTGAAGCATTTTCAGGCGTCTCTCCAGATGCTTTCTCACTACAATTCTGCAAAATTTCCGCCTAAAAGCTCTTCTTTTAAACTTCTGAAAGAACTTCGCAAGATATCTTTTGGATGCTTGCTGAAAATACTTTCGAATTCTTTCTCTTTGAATAGAATGCGCTTTCAAGGCCAGAAAGAATTTGGAGGCTACTTGTGCGTTCCTCCAATCTATGACGGAAGAAATCAGAGACTTTCTTTGTTTTTTTTCCTTGTAATAGCGTTTCCATGGCTGAAAGCAGAGATTTTTTAGCTTCAAGTTCCTGTAATTTTCGATTGAAATGGCTTTTTCTTTCTTCCTCTGGGTGTAGTTTTTCAGTATTCGAAAAACAAGATTTTTTCGGAGATATGTACGTGAGAATTCTACGGCTTTGAAGAACTTTCGTGCGAGCGAGTGATAATAATGCTGAAGGCAAACAACATTCAGTCTCCTTCGACGCTTCTTCTCTAAGGCGTTCAACTGCAATGCTTTAAAGCATTTGGAAATATCTGAATAGTAACTCGGCATTCGAATTAAGTTGGCCACTTCAAAATTCGAATTAATTCATTTGATAACAATAAACGGATTCAAATTTTTAAATGAATCAAGTGATTTGGGTCATTGTGATAACTATTTCTTTCTTTACATTAAAAAGTTTATGAAAATGTTTTTGTCCGATTCCTCCATTAGTTAACCTTCTTAGCGTAGAAACCTTAATGAGATTCTGAACTTTCATAAGTTTTCTATAGTTTTAAATAAGATTCGAAACTTAGAGCAATCAAGAAGATTGCTGACTCAAGGTTTAAAAAAATGGTATCCGTATTATATTTGATTCATTTCTAATTGGTTTATCGGAGTAGCAGCTATGTTACACCTACTTTTTTTTTTTTGGTTGCTGCTATCAAATGGTCGATTTCATTAGGTCCGAGTAATTTAGTTTCATGTATTGTTGTAGTATATATCTTATCTTTCTAAAGAATTGGGATTGAGTGTACTTTTTTTTGGTAAGAAATGAACAACAATAGGCTTAAATTAATTTTTTATAATGGAGGTAGCTTATGGAACCCAATTTCTGATTCAAGTTCCTTCATGGCAGCCAAGCATTTCTCGTCATCCCATGGAAGCGCAGCCAATTGGACGCCAACAGGCAATCCTTCGGCTCCTTGCATGGTTCTCACTGCTAAGGGATAGAATCGATCTTTTGGGGATCCACAGGTTGTATAGTCTTCTTCTTCCTTTGTCACTTGGGTCACTGGCACAGTTCCAGCGGGCATGTTCAGCACATTGAAGATCATTGTGTATGACGCGCTAATAACAAGATTATTCGCGTCACCATGTCGGAAAGCTGGCAGTGCGAGTCCAGGGGTCAAAATTACGTCTATTTTATTCTTATTCCACCAATCATAGACAGAGTTCTGAGTTGCTATCATATTATCCACGATTTCAAAAAGAGCTGGAACAGTTTTTTCGCCGGAGACACCCAAGAACTTCGATGCTCGAACATCTCCGAATCGTCGTAGGAGTGCTGCGAGAGGCTTCTTGACCCAGGATGGGATGCTCGAAAATTGTTTTTGCATGACCATCTCCTTTATCAAAGGCTCGCCTTTGAGAATTTCGTCGACTCTTTTTAGTCCAGCATCAGATGACATGATAGCTGCATATGTAAGCACTAGTTTTTCAAAATGAGGAAATTGGTCAACTTGGAACACATCATGTCCTCTCTTTTTGAATGCAGCAACGGCTTCATTCACAGCTCGTAGGTGTGCTTTACTTACAGGGAATAGCTCATCATTTATGAAATAAGCAATTCTGAGTTTGTTTTGCTTAGTGTCCAGTAATTCTTGTCGAAGCGGGATATAAGGTCTTTCTGGCTCATAGATTCGGAGATCGGGATGAATTAAAGCCTTAGTCATGAGAATGACATCATCGACAGTACGAGCTATCGGACCAAAACAAGGTTTCACTAGCGAAAGCTTCGCTCTGACGGTTTTTGTAACAACGATGTGACCACTGTTGCAGACCCTTCCATTAGTGGGCTTAAAACCATACAGTCCACAAAATAATGACGGAATTCTTGTGCTCCCTCCACCATCCGAAGCAAGTCCGATAGGAGATCCTCTTGCGGCTATCAGTCCAGCTTCTCCACCTGAGCTTCCTCCAGCAGACCTTTCAGGATTCCAAGGGTTTTTGGATCTTCCATAGATATGATTGACGCTCTCTATAGTGTTTAATAATTGAGGTATATTGGTAGTAACAAAGGGTATCGCTCCATTTTTCTTCAAGAGCAAACAGTAATTATATAACTACAGCGTCTCTGGAGAGATTTTATCATTCTTCGAAACCTTTTAGTTTATTTT